>OCPV01001433.1_pt1 | contig 13071 bp, 14 predicted proteins | sample 1538511 | NCBI WGS metagenome assembly OCPV01 (sample SAMN04571704, study PRJEB22368) | human gut metagenome | biome: human gut; material: stool | host: Homo sapiens | place: Luxembourg | collected 2012-08-30 | reverse complement strand
ATTAAATATACTTCTATTAATAATATTCTTATAAAATTAAAAATCTCTACATTTATATCTGATAACATATAATTGAAGAAATATGCTATTACTTCAAAAACTACTGTTGCTCCTAGTACCATAATCATTATTGTTATTCTACTATCTTTTGAAAAGTTTTTATCAAGAGCTCCTGCTAAAAATCCTATTAATCCTAATCCCAACGCATATATTCCAATTTTAGTTCCTATAACTAAGTCCAAGAAAAAGCCAATTACTATACCATAAATCCCACCAACTATTTTATTTGCAAATAGCCCTATAAACAAGACAAGTATTACAAATAAATTTGGCATTATTCCTGCAATATTAAACCATGTAAAAAAATTTGATTGTAAAAAATATATTAAAAATGCGACTAATATTAAAACTATATTAATAATTGCCTTTTTCAACAAGTTCACCTCTCTTAGTTTTTATTTATTGATTACTTGTTATTACTAAAACTGTATCAATTTTGTCAAAATCAACTGCTGTATCTACAATTGCATATCTATCTGTCATATTTTGTGTATTATTTACTCTTGATATTGTTCCTATATGGATTCCTTTAGGATATATTCCTCCTAAACCTGATGTTTCTACACTGTCTCCTTGTACGACATTTGCATCTGTTGGAATATACATTGCACTTAATTGTGAGTTATCATCTAATGTTCCTTTACATACTATACTCTCATCATTGCTAGACATAACTGCACTTACAGAACTTGCTGTATCTACTATTGTTTGAACTTTTGCAGTGTCATTTGTTACTGAGATTACATGTCCAACTAACCCTTCATCTGCAATTACTGTCATGTTTTCTTTGACTCCATCATTTGAGCCGATGTTTATTACAATTGTTTTTGAATAATTACTTATGTCTTTATTTATTACATATCCTGGTATTGTTTCATACTCTCCATATTTTTCTGTTAAATTTAAATATTCTTTTAGTGTTTCATTTTCTGCCTTTATGCTTTCTAATTCTCTTAGTGATTGTTCTAATTCACTATTTCTCTTTTGAAGTTCTTCATTTTCTGATTGTAAGTTATCTATGTCTGCAAAGAAAGTATCATTTCCGCTGATTTTGTTTTTTAAATAAGTCAATCCATTTTGAATTGGCATTACTAAATTACTTGCTATATTTTCAAATAAGCTCGCATTTTTTTCTCCATTTGAAAATATAACAATTAAAATTAATATAATAATTGTAATTACAATTCCAATAATTCCAGCTTTTTTATTTTTATACATTCTTTTACTCCTTATTTTTCTCTTCTTCTTCTAGCATTAATTAAAACAGTTTTTAGTCTTTCTAAATCTTCTAATGTTTTTCCCGCTCCTCTTACAACACAGTCTAATGGTTCTTCTGCAACATATACAGGCATTGAAGTTTCTATACTTATTAACTTGTCCAAGTTTTTAATCAATGCTCCACCTCCTGCAAGGACTATTCCTTTTTCCATAATGTCTGATGCTAGTTCTGGTGGTGTTTTTTCTAAAGTTAGTTTCACAATTTCAACAATTTTACTTATTGACTCTTTCATTGCTTCTTCCATTTGAACTGATGTTACTTTTACTGTTCTTGGCAATCCATCACTCAAATCTCTTCCTCTAACTTCCATTGACATTTCTGTCATTAGTGGCATTGCACAACCAATTTGCATTTTTATTTGTTCTGCTGTTGTTTCACCTATTGCTAAATTCATTTCTTTTTTGATGTAATTTACTATATCTTCATCTAACTCATCACCCGCAACACGAAGTGAATGACTAACAACAATTCCTCCTAAAGAAATTACTGCAACTTCAGTTGTTCCTCCACCAATATCTACTATAATACTTCCACTTGGTTCACCTACATCTAAAGATGCCCCTATTGCAGCAGCCATTGGTTCTTCTATTAAATAAACTTCTTTTGCTCCTGCTTGTAATACTGATTCTTCTACTGCTCTTTCTTCTACTTCTGTTATTCCTGATGGTACTCCAACAACAACTCTTGGTTTACCAATACTATATCTTCTTCCTACTTTTCCAATTATATTTTTTAGAAGTAATTGTGTTGCAGTAAAGTCTGCTATTACTCCATCTTTTAATGGTCTTACAGCTCTTATTTGTTCTGGTGTTCTTCCGAAGCATTTCTTTTGCTTCATTTCCTGTTGCTAAAATATTTCCTGTTTTTCTATCAATTGCAACAACTGATGGTTCTTTTAAAACTATTCCCTTTCCTTTTAATGTTACTAATATATTGGCTGTTCCCAAATCAATTCCAATATCTTTTGAACCAAATGTAAAAAAATTAAACATTTTTATCTTTCCTTTCTTTTTGTTATAATTTTTGTTTTTGTTCTTCTTTTTTTAGTTTTACTTCTTCTAGTACAGTTTTATACTTCAAATCTCCAATTATTACGTGGTCCACCAAGTGAAGTCCTACTATTTTACATGCTTTAAGCAACAATTCTGTAAATTCTATATCAACATCACTTGGAGTTGGATTTCCTGAAGGATGATTGTGTACTAAAACAAATTTAGGTGCTTCAAGTTTTATTGGCTCTGATAGGATTGACTTTACTCCTATTGAGACAAATTTTTCTATCCCAATGCTTAAGTCTTTTATTGCTATAATTTCATTTTCACTGTTTAATATTATTATTTTTACAATCTCTTTTTTTTGGAATCTCATTTCATTCATTAGTAATTTTGCTACATCTTTTGTGCTTTTTATAAATAGTTTTTTATAATTTGATGGTCTTGACATTCTTATTGCTAATTCGCATACTGCTTTTAGTTGTAATGCTTTTACTTTGCCAATACCCTTTATTTTCATTAGTTCTTCAATTGATACATTTTGCAAGAAATCTAAATCTCCTGTTTTAGAATCATCTAAGTTTAAAATCCTTTGTGCTAATTGTAAAGATGATTCTTCTTTGTTTCCTGTTTTTATAATTATTGCAAGTAATTCTGCATTTGATAAAACCTTTTCTCCATACAATTCTAATTTTTCATAAGGTCTTTCTAATTCTGGTAATTCCTTCATTTTTATTGACAATATTATCTTCTCCTTTTTCGTTAATATTGCCCCCATATCTTATATTTTTTTGTAAATGAATATAGCAAGTACCATACCTATTATACTTGATACACTAATTCTAAACATTAATGCAAATGTAATTTGTACTACACTCAAGTCTAATTCTATTGGACTTCTAAGTCCAAACTCTTGGCTATATGATAGCCAGCTAAGCCAATCTACATTAGATGCTAACTCTCCTAGTAGTCCACCTATTACTAGTCCTGATAATATAAATACTATCAATATCCATATATTTTTATCTTTTGTTGCCATTTTTAACTACCTCCAAATTTGTTTTTTCCTTACGGATATTTACTTTTTTGTACTTACGCTATTATATCTTTAATTAGCAAATTTTTCAAGTAGATTATCCTATTTTTTACATATATTTTTCTTTTATTTCTTGAATTAAAATATTTATTGTGATATTATTACCAAAATTTATATATTTAAATATAATGTTATTAGTAGTATAATATAATTAGGTTTTATCATAAGGAGGCATTTGCTTATATGAAAATAGAAAAATTAACTGAAAATAAAATAAGAGTTGTTGTAAATCTAGATGATTTAATTGAAAACAATACTAGTTTACATGCTCTTATGGCAAAAACTATAGAAAGTCAATCTTTCTTTTTAGATATATTATCAAAAGCTGAAAAAGAGGTGGATTTCCATACAGAGGGGTGTAAATTACTAATTGAAGCTTTTTCATCTGAAGATGATATATTAGTTTTAACAATTACAAAATATGCAAATCAAAAAGAAAAACAAGGTTTGGAACTAAATACTTCAAGTAATTCAATTCCTAAAGTTAAACCTGCTGTAAAAAGAAAATCTATCAACTATTCTAGTAAAGATGCTATTTATTCTTTTGGAGATTTTGATGAGTTTTGCGAATTTTGTAAATATTTGCATAATAGCTTTAATATAGACTTGAAAAAAATCGCCAAAACCTTTTCTCTTTACAACTACAATTCTACATATTATCTAATAGTACAAAAAATAAATAGTGATTTACCATTACTAAAACATTTTCATTCAATAGCTTCAGAGTTTGGAAAACCTGTTTTATATTCTAAAAGTTTTATAAATAAACTTTTAGAACACGGAAATCCAATAATGAAAAAAAATGCCATTACAACTTGTGTTAAATACTTTGGTTAAAATTTTAAAATATAATAGAAAAAACGATTCTAAATTTTTTAATTAGAATCGTTTTTATGTATGGTTAGTTTTAATATACGTAATTTTGTGGATTATATGCAACTCCATTTACTCTAACTTCTAAATGTAAATGTGGTCCTGTTGAATTACCTGTTGAACCAACTGCAGCAATTGATTGTCCTTGTGATACTTGTTGTCCAACTTTTGCGTATAGTTTGCTACAGTGTGCATAATATGTTTGTACACCATTTCCATGGCTTATTACTATCATATTTCCATAAGAACCTTTATAACCTGAAAATGTTACTGTTCCTGAAGCCGCAGCTTTTATTGATGTTCCTGTTGGTGCTGAGATATCTAGGCCTGTATGTGATGACCTTCTTATACTACTTCCTGCTCCAAATCTTGATGTTATAGTTCCTGATATTGGTCTTATTAATGAAATTCCCAAATTTGCTTTAGCAGATGATGTTTTACTTGATGTATTTACACTTCCACTAGATGCTCTAGTAGGAGTTTGTGCAACAGTAACTGTTTTTACTGGTTCTACATATAATTTTGCAATTGCATCATCTTTTGAAACCAATTCTTTTAGTTCTGTTTCATATTTTTCTAGTATTGAAATATTTGCTATATTTGAACTTCCTTTTTCTTTTAGTCCATTTACAACAGCTTCTGCTTCTTCAAAATTTGAAACATAATATTTTTCTTCATTATTATCTAAAATAGCATAATATCTATAATATGTAGTTCCTGATTCTTTTACTTTATCAAAGATTTCTTCATCATTACTAACTATATTCTTTTTTAATAGGCATAATTTATATTCTGGCATATTTTCTACTTGCACAAATGCTATGTTTTGTTCTCCATCACCATTTTCAACATATTCGTTTATTTTATGTTGCAAACCAGATTTGTCTTCTGTATATCCAACTTGCTCTCCATTGATATATACACTATATGTAGGTTTATATAAAAATGCAACTATTCCTATTATAAGAAATATTGCTATCAAAAAAAGAACAGTGAATTTAATTCCTCTTCTTGTATGAATGATTACTTTTTTAAACATTCTATCTTATCTCCTTTGTATCCAATTTATCTTTTTAATTGGTTATTGTAATCATATTGTAACATTTCTTTTTTTTCAAATATACTGCATCTCCAATTTCCGTAGTTTTTCATCGTTTTTTATCGTTTATCTCTTTTTTTTGGCGTTTATCTCCGTTTTTCATACCAAAACAATTTAGACAAGCAAAAGGCATTGTATAATAAACTTTTTTAAAATACAATGCCTATTTCAAATTTTAAGTAAATTTCTTTTAATTTGATAATTCTGTTTTTACATTACCTATCTCTGTTACTGTTGCTTTTTGTGCTGGGATATAATACCCTTTTGATTGAGCTATTTTAAATAATTCATATTGAAAACTTTCGTCATTATTTCTAATTTGTTGAAATGTTTGTCTTAAATTCATATTTTCACATTCAGAAATTGCTGTTTGATATGCAGTTAAATCTGATTTAACTCCTGCTAGAATATCATTTACCATTGTTTTTTCATCCATATTCTATTACCTCCTTAATTATTTAAAAAATTCATTAATTTTTGTTTTGTGTTTAATGCATCTTGTGCTGATTTTGCAAATAATTGCTTAATTTGTGGGTCAACTGCTTGTGATGAATAAGTATTTAATTTTTGATAAGCTGTTTCATGTGCTCCTATTAGATGTCTTAAGTTTTGTAATTCTGATTGATTTAAATCTGCCATTTTTATCATTCCTTTCATTTTTGTTGTTCTTTAAATAGTATTTACTAATTTTTTTATTTTATGCAAATAAAAAGTTTAAGATTTATGTATATAAAAATTAATATTTATTTTTCAAAAAAAGAGGGTGTCAAAATGACATCCTCTACTGAAGTTTATCATATCTTATAAATTTATCTATACTTTTATTCATCTTTTTTAAGTATATCAATTAAACTTTCATACTTAATATTTCTTTTAGATATTAATATTGCTAAAAATATACTTGAAATTACAAATACTACACAAATTAAGACACTTTGCCATGAAATATATAAATCATATAAGTAGTGATTACTTATTTCATATTCTATTTTATAAATTATAACAAATATTAATATTCCTAAACTTAATCCTATAACAAGTGAAATTATACTATAATACCATCCTTCAAATCTCAGCATTTTATTTAGTTGTTTTTTAGTCATTCCTAATGATTTTAATATGGCAAAATCTTTTTTCCTTGAAATTATATTTGCATATACGATATTAAAAATATTTAAGAAAGTACAAATCCCTATTAATATTACAAATCCATACAAAAATACTTCTACTATCATACTTTTACTTCTTTTTGATTCATTTTGTTTTTGGTAATTCATTCCGGCTATATTGTTTTCATCTAAATATTTATCTACTTCATCAGGATTAGTTGAATCTACATATAAATTTGTTTCAATAAAAGAACTTGTTTCTCCTAAATTATAATTATAAAATTCATTATATTGTCTATTTAACTCTTTGTTAATAGATTTTAGAGTATCTTCATTTACTAATATTGCAACTGGTGACACTAGTAAATCATTAAAGTTTGTGTAATTAAAATATCCATATAAATCATCTGTAACTTTTTTTATTTTTAAATCTATATTTTTTATTGCTTGTGCATTATAGTTATCTACAGTAACATTTTCATCATCAAGCATTGTACCTTTAAGATAATCTGGATTCAGCTGGTCTATTAGGCTAGTATAAAGAAGAGAAATTGTTTCATTTTCTTTGTAATTTGTCACATGAATATTTATAGAATTTGGTAAATTTATATTGTTTAGTAATACACACTCACCATTTTTTAATTCTTCAATTCCTAACTTATTTAACAATTCATTATATTCTTTACTTTCTACTACTGTAAATAGTGTAGTTGATAGTCTTATTTTCTCTAGATTTGTTATGTCAGAAAATGCTCCAATTAAATCTTTATTTGAATTTTTAAAGTCTATTAATTCTTGATTTATTTTTTCTTCTGGTATATCTAAATGTAAATTTCTTAATCTCTCTTCAGTATAATATGTTTTAACAAGATTCTTATTTTTTAAATCAGTTATTGTTTTTTCAGATGTATCATATATTAAATAATTATAAGCTATTTTTTCATTTTCCATTCTTGCATAAATATTAGATATATAATTACTTCCTATAATCAAAACCATAACACAAATTATAAGAGAAATTATTATTGCAGAAGTATTTTTCTTTATTCTTCTTAAGTATTTATTTTCTATTTCAGCCTCATTACTTATAAATCTAGATAATAGATACTTTTTATTGTTTACTTTGTTTTTAAGATTTATTTTATTTGTTTCTTTTATAGCTTCTATTGGAGAAATCTTACTTATTTTTATAGCTGGTATAATACTAGATATAAATATTGTAAATAAGATAAGTATTATAGCAAACATTATATATTCATAAGAAATACTTATATTTAATGGTACACTTGCACCATCCACAAAAATACTATAATCTTGTATAATTAAATTATTAAGTAAGTTAGTTATACTGCTTAAAATAATTTTTACAATTCCTAAACTTAGTAAAAAAGATATTGGTATTGTAATTAATGTTAAAATAAATATTTCAAATAATATCATTTTTCTAATTTGCAATTTATTACAACCAATAGATAACAATTGCCCAATTTCTTTTTTTCTCGAATTTAATAAAATACTAAGAGTTGTATATATTAAAATCATTGAAGAAACACCTATGGTCAATAATAATGTTACTGCAATTAAATAAAATGATTCTTTAAACTTTGAATTAGACACTAATGAATAACTCAAAAGCTCTTCATTATATGAAATATTATCTTCTGAAATTTTCAAGTTATCTACTATATTTTTTGATGTATCATATACATTTTTTATATTTTTATTTGAAATGTATATATCAACTAAGTCAGTGTTTTTTAGAGTACTTTCATCTAAATATGTAATTGCTCCATATGTATATTCTTTCATATTTCCTGTATCATATTTTGATTCATTTAAGACTCCTACAATTGTATATTCTATATCATTTAATTTAATTTTATCTCCTATTTCATAATAATTGGTTCCTAAAGTTATAACATTATCAGTTTTTCCTGAAACTGAAATAACAATTTCTTGTGGCTTTTCAGGAAGTCTACCTGCTTGCAGATTTGCAGGTAATATATTTTTTATTGCATTTTTGTCATATGCATATAAATCCAGATACATTGTAGTTATTCCTGGTGATAACATATCTATTTTTACCATGCTAAACGTTTTTGAAATTTCAGTTATATCTTCATTATCTTCTAATTTACTACAATCTTCATATCTAACTCCTGAAATTTCTGTATCCCAATTATTTTTTCTAAGTACTGAATTTATCATATATTTTTGATAACTAGATAATAGTAATAAAACTGAAAATACGGAAGTAATAATTATTATTAAGCTTAATATTATTGTAAGTGTTTGTTTTTTATTTTTAATTAAATTTCTAAACATTATTTTATTTAATATTTTTATTTTCTTCATCCCCTCTTTTTATTCTAAGAGTTATATTTATCAGAAATTATTTTTCCGTCTTTTAATTCTATTATTCTATCAGCTTGTTTTGCTATTTCTAAATTATGTGTTGCAACTATTATTGTTTGATTTAATTTTTTATTTAATTCTTTGAATAATTTTATTATTGTCTCTGAATTTTTACTATCTAAATTTCCGGTTGGTTCATCTGCAAGTATTACTGATGGAGAATATATTAAACTTCTACCTATAGCTACTCTTTGTTGTTGCCCTCCTGATAATTGATTAGGGAAAAATTTTCTTCTTTCCTCCATATCAAGCACAGATAGTATCATATCTAACCTTTTGGGATTTACTTTTTTGTTATCTAGCAATAATGGAAGAGTTATATTTTCTTCTACATTTAAAAATTGTACCAAGTTATAAAATTGATATATTATCCCTATTTTTGACCTTCTTATTACTGCTAGTTTGTTATCTGATAGTTTTGTTATATCTTGTCCTTCTAAAAAAATCTTTCCTGAAGATGGTTTATCTACACCACCTAACATATGTAAAAGAGTAGACTTTCCTGAACCAGATGCTCCAATCAATGCAAGAAATTCTCCTTTTTTTACTTCAAAAGATATATTATCTATCGCTTTTACTTTATCAACATTTAAATCATATATTTTAGATAGATTTTCTACTTTTAAACTTTCCATTAAACGTTCTCCCCTAATTAGATATTACTTCTAGGTTTGCAAATTTTGCCATTAATCTTTTATGTCCTACTTTATCAAAGTTTATATCTACTTTTAAATCTTCTCCTTCTGGCTCTACTAAATTTATTGTGCCTTCTCCAAACTTTTTATGGAATACTCTTACTCCTGCTTGATATTGTGATAGGTCTACTTCTTGTTTTTTGTCAGATTTTTTGCCTAGATTACTTAAAAAGCTTTCTGCTGTTCTAAATTGGAAACCAGTATTTCCAATTGTAGATTTTGCAGCAACTACTGGCTCTTTGCTATCTATTTTATATGTTTTAATATTTCCATTATCTTTACTTCCATAACTCCAAGTAAATTTAGAGTCTCCAAATATTTTATTTTTATGGTTAGCTTCTTTTTCACCAAATGCTTCTTCATACCCTTCTAGTAATTCTTCTGGTATTTCTTTTAAGAATCTAGATGTTTGATTATAGCTTGTTGAACCAAATATTGTTCTTTGTTTACTACATGTTAAAAATAAATATTCTTTTGCTCTTGTTATTCCTACATAACATAGTCTTCTTTCTTCTTCTAATTCTTTTGGTTCTGATATTGATTTATATCCTGGAAAAATTCCTTCTTCCATTCCTACTAAAAATACAACTGGAAATTCTAATCCTTTTGCACTATGAAGTGTCATTAGTGTCACTGATTCTTCTTGTTCTTCTAAGTTATCAATATCACTTGATAATGTTATACCCTCTAAAAATTCGCTTAATGTATTTTCTGCCTCCTCTTCTTCAAATTCTATTGCAACTGTTAAAAATTCGTTTAAGTTTTCTATTCTATTTTCCGCTTCTATTGAATTTTCATCCTCTAGTGCTTTTGTATATCCTGTCTTTTTCAATGTTTCTTTTATTAATTCTGAGATTGATAGTTTTTCTTTTTCTTGTTTTAATTCTTCTATTGCATTTATAAATTCTCTTGAATTTAAATAAACTCTATTTAGTCCATAACTTTCTGCATTTTTTATTACTTCATACATTGATTTTTCTTCTTGTATTGCTATTTGTTCTATTTTATCTAAACTTGTTTTTCCAATTCCTCTTTTTGGTTCATTTATTATTCTTCTTAGGCTTAAATTATCTGAACTATTTTGAATAAGTCGTAAATATGCAATAATATCTTTAATTTCTTTTCTTTCATAGAATTTTAAGCCACCTACTATTTTATATGGGATATTTTCTCTTCTAAGAATATCTTCTATTGCTCTTGATTGTGTGTTCATTCTATAAAGTACAGCAAAGTCTGAATATTTATAGTACTCTTCTCTTTTTAAATGCTCTATTTGTTCTACTATATATGTTCCTTCATCATATTCATTTTCCGCTTGATATACTCTTGGAAGGTTTCCTTCCTCATTTTGTGTCCATAATTCTTTTTTATATTTCACTTCATTATTTTTTATTACAGCATTTGCAGCTTTTAAAATATTTCCTGTACAACGATAGTTTTGTTCTAGTTTTATAATTTTAGTTCCTGGAAAATCTTTTTCAAAATTTAATATATTTGTAATATCTGCTCCTCTAAAACTATAAATTCCTTGGTCATTATCACCAACAACTGTAATATTTCCATGTTTTGAGGCAAATAATGTTATTAATGTGAACTGTGCTTTGTTTGTATCTTGATATTCATCTACAAGTACATATTTAAATTTGTTTGAGTAATATTCTAAAATATCCGGATTTTCTAGTAATATTTTTATTGCATAATTTATTATATCATCAAAATCTATTGCATTATTTTCTTTCAATCTTTTTTGATATAATTCATATACTTCTGCTATTTTTTCTTTTCTAAAATCTCCAACTGCTTTTGCCTGATAACTACTTGGTTCTAACATATCATTTTTTGCATTACTTATTTCTGACAACACTGCTCTGTCTGTAAACATTTTATCATCTATTGCTAAGTCTTTTAAACAGTTTTTTACAAGTGTTCTTTGGTCTGATGTGTCAAAAATTATAAATGAAGTATCAAATCCTATTCTATCTATAAATCTTCTTAAGATTCTTACACATATAGAGTGAAATGTACCCATCCATATATCTTTTGCGCTATCTCCTACTAATCCTGCAATTCTTTCTTTCATTTCATTAGCAGCTTTATTTGTAAATGTAATTGCTATTATATCCCATGGCTTTACATCTTTTTCTCCTAGTAAATATGCAATTTTATGTGTTAATACTTTTGTTTTTCCACTTCCAGCTCCTGCTATTACTAAGCATGGCCCTTCTGTATTTACAACTGCTTCATATTGTTTATCATTTAACCCTTCTAATATTTCTTGCATTTATTTCTTCCTTCCTTATTTTTATTTTTTCAAAAGTCTGTTTGTATTTTACTATATAGAATTTTAAAAAGCAAGCATAATTTTTGCTTACTTTTAATTAGTTTTCTAATTATATCTCTTTTTTTCTGACTTTTCTGTCTGTTTCCTTTTTTAAAAAATTTATTTAATTTTTTCTAACTAGTATTTTAAATTGTCATTGCAAATAACCCTATTAAAAATCCCATCATATTTCCAACTGCTGTCATTCTTCCATGATATAAAGTATTGGATTCTGGTATTAATTCTCCGAGATACAATATATAACATAGCTCCCGCTGCAAAGCTTAAACATAATGATATTATTTGTTCTGAAATAGAACCTATTATTGCTCCAAAAAATGCCCCTATTCCTGTTGTTATTCCTGATAAAACTACATAAAAAATAACTTTTCTTGCACTCATTCCTCCATTTTTCATAGGTACTGCCATTGATATTCCTTCTGGTATATCATGGAGGCAAATCGCAATCGCCAAACTTAATCCTAACTTTATTGAAGCTTCAAATCCTGAGCCTATTGCTAATCCTTCCGGAAAATTATGTATTGCTAACCCAATAGATACAATAATTCCAGTTTTTAATAATTTATTTTTATTATTTTTTACTTGTATTTTTCCACTAAATTTTCTATCTACTAATAAATCACAAAAAATCATGGCAATTATTCCTAAAACAATCCCAATTATTACCTGAATAATATTACTGATTTCTAAGCTTTCTGGTATTAAGTCAAAACATATTACTGCCATCATAAGCCCGAGATGCTGTTGCTAAAATAAAACTTAAAAATTTATTTGATTGTTTTTTTATAACAACACCTAATATTCCACCGATTGTTGTTCCAAATGTACCAAAAAATAAACCTAATAAAGTAGTTTTTAATATATCCATAATGGTCTCCTTCTATTTTTCTTAATACTAGTCTATTTTTTAATTTGTCATTTATTCCTTACAATATAAAACACCTCTAATTATAAAAGTGTTTTATTTTTTTCTATTCTACTTCTTTAAGTTCTGGATATCCATTTTCTTTTTTTTTCAATATTTGAAAATACACCAATGTACCATCAGGATATTTAGCAAATTCATAAGTCATCTAATCATCACTCTCCAATTTTATAATCTTTATATTTTT
>OCPV01001422.1_pt1 | contig 13127 bp, 13 predicted proteins | sample 1538511 | NCBI WGS metagenome assembly OCPV01 (sample SAMN04571704, study PRJEB22368) | human gut metagenome | biome: human gut; material: stool | host: Homo sapiens | place: Luxembourg | collected 2012-08-30 | reverse complement strand
GCTGGTCATCGTCTGCCAAAGTGGAAGTGGTACTGCTGATTGCCGCAGTACTTTCGCCTGCGGGAACGCAGATCATATCCTCACCGGGCAGTTCCTCCCCCATGGAGGCGCTGCCGCTTTCCGAGATAGCGCCCCCGTCTTCAAACAACTGACCTGTCAGATAAAAGGATAGACTATATCCATTCCGGCTGACAGTGATCCCTCTGGCGGTGTTCAGTTCGGCGGGTACCGAGACATCCCACATACCGGCGACATTCTGATAAACCGTCTCGCCGTCCCGGGTAGTCGCAGGCAGAAGGCGATTATCGATATCCTTCCACTGGCCATCCTTTTGATAATGAACGGCTGCGGGATAGATAACTACTTGCCGCACGCCGTTGGCCAGCAGAAATTCCTTCTGGTTTTCCTCCCGTCGCTCCAGGACTTCTCCTATTACATCGGGAGGTGTCTCTGCGATGTTTTCCGTTGTCAGCGGCCACAGATCCCCCAACTCTTCAGCCATGACCTGCACAGGGAGCAGGTATACGGTCAGAAGGAGCGCCAGGAAACAGGACAATATGCGTTTCCACAGTTTCATTCGTTTTTCTCTCTTTCTCTTTGTATTCAGACGCTAGTTTGTGCGTCTACTTATAGAACTGTCCCACTTTCTATTTTGCAACAAAATTCGACACATTTTGCAAGAATTTGGAACAATTACCAATATGCCGCATTGAAATTGAACCTTTTGACTAAGAAAATTGCCCGTTTGAAATAACTGGTGTGTCGCAGACCAATGCCAGGCGTCAACCTTCCTTCGCCGTTTTTACCTATTCTTATCTTCAATGAGTTTTACGCCAGGGAAACCAGCCGTAAAATACGAGCCGTTTTCAAAGCAATGGGACAGTCCGGCAAGTCACTCAGCACAAACCCGCCATGCGGATATGTGAAGGATTCGGAGGACAAGACGCACTGGATCGTGGACGAACAAGCCACCGAGATGGTCAGAGACGTGTTCCGGCGAGGTTCCGATCATAGTGGTCAGTTTTCTCCAATAGCCTTGTTGCTATTTTGACGACTACAGGCCCGAAAAGGCGGCAGAGATTTTACTCTCTGCCGCCTGAACCACATCAGAACATTTGAACAGAAGAACTATCCGGTTCTTTGTGGTTTTCACTGTACTGCCCCTGCTTCCGAGCAGACTGATTTGAGTTCTGCTGATACCACGATGTGAGCCAGCACTGATAATGCATCCGCGTTATCAGGAACATTTCACTGAGAGCCTCAAAGTTCATCATGACTGCCACATGGTTTTCCGGCTTACTACCGAATTTCGGAACAATCAATCCTTTTTCGTTGGTTTTACCGGGGCCGTTGTCGGCAACAAAGAGGAAATCTGCTTTGTTGGCAGGTATCAGTTGCGCCACACGGGAAAGGCTTTTTTCGTCCGGTCTTGCCCGACCGATGGCTCTAAGCTTTTCGGCAGATGTGCCGCCAAGGCACTGGTATAACGGCGTATTATCGCCGTTTTTCTTTTTGCTTTGCAGCATATACCGTAGCTCGCCGCAATCCAGCTTTCGGCACAGTTCCAGAAACTCATCCACAGCAATATAGATATGGACATTGTTCGTCTGGCGCTGACCGGCCGGCTTCGACTGATCGTATGCGGCAAAAGCCAGATGGATCCTGCCGATAGAGAAGCTGTCATTCAAGCTTTCCACAAAACAGTTCCGGGCATCTTTGCGAATAATCTGAAATTGATTTCGGTCTTCACGCATGGTTTACACCATCCTTCGATGTTGGCATCATTTTCATAAGATTAAGGACTTTTTCAGAGTTCTCCTCAAATTGAGGGAGAAAATCCTTACTCGTGTCGTATTCCAGATAGAGCTCCACGAAAGTTGCGCTCCATGCAAGTTCCATTGTGTAATCGCTGCATACCTTTTCCGCCTTACGGAAAATCGAGCCGAGTTGAAAAATCTTTTGATGCCACAGCTTAAAGAACTCATCTTCAACAGGGATACCAAATTCGCTCAGCCACTCTCTCACGGTGTGCGTTTCAGCATTATCGCCGCAGCCCGGATTAGTGAAAATATACTGTATTTCTCCAATCTTGGCGTTAGTCATTTTTGCAGCTTTCTGATCCACGGTAACGCACCGCCCAATCGGAAACATTGCGCAAACTCCGGGTTTGGCCTTATGCACACTGCATTTACGGCCCTTCAAAAGCGGACACCGTTTAATTGATCCGCGAGGCTTCAGCCGGACAATAGGCATGCAGGAGTCATGGCCGATATAGGTCTCGCAATATCTCTTAAACAGTTCCTCGGGTGAGATCTGCAATTCCTTTGCCATGCAGTATATGTCTCGCGGTGTCAGCAGAATGTCCTCTCGGTTAATGCAGCACTTGCCGCACATGGTGCAATGAAATCGGAAGGGCTCGTCCACTCCGATTTTCAAGCTGTCAAAATTGTCTACGATTTCTTTTAGTCTGTTATCCATTGATATTACCTCCCAAAAAGATTGAGGCGCCGCAAAACGACGCCTCTTTGTTGTGTCATACTGACCTGTTACTCTGTGAGTTCTTTCAGATACTCACGCAATACTTTCAGATTTCGCTCATACTGAGGCAGGAACGGTTTGCCCGTGTCGAAATTTCCGTATTTAGCCCAGTGAAAGCACATAAGCGCTCTCTTTTTGCGTTCATCCGGAATTTGTCTGAGCAGCCGCGCCAATTCCTTAGCAGAGCCAAAATCAGCATTTAAGAAAGCACGGTCTTCTTCACCAACCCGTTTTTTCATCCATGTTTTCACATGAACCTTCGGTCCTTTGAAATGCTGCATGCGCTCGTAGGATACCAGATACTCATATCGGCCGTTTTCCTTCGGGTCTACAACGAGCGGATATATCCTGCAAGCTCTCGGATTGACCGTGTGGATCCGGCATCGATTACCTTGTAGAAAAATGCAAGCTTCCTCCGGTCCCTGCGTTTTGAGAAAATACACGAAAAAACCACACTCATTTAACAGTGCCGGCTCGGTGTACCGTTCCCAAAAATCATCCATGCACTCGATATCTTCGCCTTGCTGCTGCAAATGCTTTACGATACGGAACGCATCCAGCGTTTCGACCGGAACCTGCATATGTACATGCTTGCAGCACGCTCCGCAGCCGATGCACCGAAACGGCACCTGCTCCTTCGGATTCAGTCTGACGAGATTTTGATACAGTTCATCCATCAAGCTTCCTCCAGCAGCATTTTCTCCCGAAAATTGGATCCGCCTGAAGCCAACGCTGTCACAGAACCAATAGCCGAGGCCTTCTATCCAAATGATATCCGAAACACTCATAGAGCGACCTCTGTATCCACTCGGATGTTCCAAGTTGAAAATGCGAAAGACATCCTCCGCTGTCTGCGCAGGTAAATCGCCGTCAAATACGAGCTCGTAGTTGCCTGCATTGATTCCGCCGTGTAATACGGTAAATTTGTAACTCATGAACATCAGGTTTTTATCATCCTTTTCAGGAGCGATCTGATACAGCTTTATTTTCACTTCTGACAGCCTCCTTTTTTTCGTAATACCGCCTCATTCCCTCCATTGCATGGCGAAGGTCTGAGTCAAAGCGGTACCAGTCTGCAATCAGCAGGTTTATGGACGCAGCGTCACAAAGGCATGCATCCTCTAAGCAAAACAGTTCGTAATCAACGCTGTCTACTTCATTGAACGGCAGACTCAACACGCCTTCTTTTACAAGCAGCAGGAAAGTGCCGAGATGCAGCTCGTCCGTGATCGGATAGCACCAGCACAGTTCATTTTGATACGGAACTACATCAAACCCATTTTCTGCAAGGAATTGAAGCTGGGCAGCTTTGCTATGTTCTTCGATAGAATCGCTGATCAGGTCAAAAGCAAAGAACTCCAGATACCGCTTCCCAGACTCACGGGCATCCAGCATTCTTACGCTGCCGGCCGCCAGATTTCTGGGGTGGGAATATGGCTCGCTCAGACTGAGATTGATCTTTTCAAAGTGTGCCCAGGATATGACGCCTTCACCTCGCACCTCAAATTTGTCCGTGCAGGGAATGCACATTGGCACATCCATAAAAGTACGGACGGTATGCGTCACATCCTCGTCGATAATGCCCTCGCGGCCTCGGGTGATTGCCTGCTTGAACTCTCCGCCTTCGTAGCGGAGGACAAGTGTCAGACCATCCAGCTTCCACGAAAGCACCACAGGTCTGCCATTTGCAAACTGGAGCATCTCATCAACGGACTTTGTTTTATCCGCCGAGAGCATCGGTTTGGTATGGCGCACCGGCGTCAGTTCTTTCAGGATCTCTCCGGAAACAGTCTGAGTAGGTGACCCGGAAAGGACCAAACCTATTGTTGCTTCCAGTTCCTTTAGCTCATCGACCAGCAGATCATATTCACGGTCGGTCATTGTGGGATTATCATCCCGGTAATACGCAACATCTGCCGCCTTGATTCGATCGATCAATTCCCACATATGCTGCATTAGATTTTGATTCGTACTCATGTACAGTCTTTCCTCCTTGTATTTTGTTTTATGGGCATCAGTGTTGTCCATTCGCAGGTTCCACAGCACATCTATTTTCACTCCGCATCGTCGAAAAGGGTACCAATGCATACGGCGTATACCATCTGTCCCACTCTTCCATCGTCAGAGTGTTTCCGTGAATGACCATGGCAGGGATTCCATACAGACTCAGTTGGATATAGGCCATCCAAACGCAGCGAATGTCGATATCCTGCGCCACAAAGAATGTATTGTGACGATAGTCAAATTCCTTACGCTGCATTGCCCAAATAGCACCGATGACCATCGTTCCCGAACCGCAAGTCGGCTCGTTAATGGTAATCGGACCATCCTTGGTTGAAAGCTCGTCCGATGGAAGCGTGATTTGTGCCATGAAGCGGCAGACATCGTCCGGCGTGAAGTATTGTCCGTTCCACTCGTTATTCAGATTCAGCTCGTGATAGATTCCCCCAAGAATGTCGCAGGGATCATCTCGATACTCACGGACCGTCAGGAATAGCAATGCCAACATCCGCGCATATGACGATAAAAGTTCCGGCGTCATGGTCGACGCCATCTCCTGATATCGCTGCTCCCGCTTTTCGGCATTTTCCGGGTCGGTATGGGCGGCAAGACTGTTTGCGGTAATCTCCAGGAATGTGGTAAACACCGTGTTCAGCCCTTGCGACTGTGCCAGAGATCGTATCTCGGAAACCAGTTCTTTTCTATGTTCACTTTTCATCAACATGGCCGTCCTCCTGAATACACATTTTAGGCGGAGAAAACTCCAGGCTTCTCCCGTTATCAACGAATTCTATTTCCGGAATGGTATCAGAATATAACCCAATATCTGTAATAACCATATCGCGCAGCTCGTCGAGTCTTCCGTTTGCAGGTTCTTCACCGAAATATACGCCTGTGTATTTGGCACCAAAGCCATCAGGGTTGCGGTATATTTCGCTTTCATCCCAGTTTAGGGAAGCGCTTTCGCCCGATGCCAGTCTGACCTCGATATAATCGATAAACAGATCCGGTATGGTGGTTGTCGCCTCAAGGTAAAGAGTCAAACTCATCACCTCCGGTCCCGTTTTGCTCCTGCAATTCCCATTCGGTTTCCGCAATAAATTCGCGTACTTCATACAGACTCACGGCGATATAGACGCACAGCATCAACATACCGGAAAGCGCCTCAAAGAACAGCCCCAGTTCGATTGCCATAATGATGGTTGCTACCCCAAGCGGGATAATGATTACTGCCATAGCAAGCATGGCAACAAAAATAATTCGAGAAAGCATTCTCAAGTCAGATCACTCCTTTATTGGATTTTGTATATAGTTACGGCAAGCCATAAGGCTCCCCGAGAAAAAAGGTTGGGGGAACCTTACGGCTCCGATCTATATAAAAAAGCACCCAAAGAATGAATTTACACATTCTCTGAGTGCTTTGTTGCCAAATGACCAGGATGAGATTGTAAACACAGAGGGAGGTCCTTCTGTGTCCGTCCGGTTCTGTGCTTCCCATTAGAAAGCATAAAAATAGTGCCTGAAAGATGTTCTCTCAGACACTGTGTAACCTGAAAACTATAACTGCAAAAATGCAATCAATGACACTCATAGTATATAATATCAAAACTCACATGGTATTGCAAGGCTTTTTGCAATAAAATCTGCGGTCGCCTGTAGGAAATAGTCCTAGAATATATTTCGCTTCTTCTATATGCAATTTATCTAAAATGTATGGACAAATTATGAGGTGGCTGGTACAATATCATTACACATCAAAGAGGTGAGGCGATGTCTATGGCACAAACAAAGAGTGCAACAGAGATGAAAAAAGCAACCGAAAGCAAGCTTCTGGAAAAAGCGCAGAAAGAATTTTATTCGGTTGTTAACACGTTTATCCTTCCTCTCTGCGATCCGCGAGGGACTTTAAAACTAGAAAATCGCCCTGAAAAAAACTCTTCCCTGGTTTCCTTTTACTACGATCAAAATAAAATTTCATGTTTGCGCTTTTTCCCGTGTGTTTCAACCAATAATCATGTCACGCCTTTTTACCTGGAAATAAAAACCTATTCTTCAAAATCTATTGTGAAACGGCTCAATGTTATTTTAAGAGAACTCCTAAAAGTTATGGAATACAATTGCTTTGATGGAAAGATACGAAAGCAACGTGATTATGGTAAAAGCAAGCGCAGATGCACATCATATAAACTCAAGACCCTTCAATTAGCCTTTGAGCTTGGCATGTGTTCGTGGGTAGCTCCAAATAATGGCGCATTGATCTTACACTCCATACTGTGTCGAATGGAAGAATGGGCTGCGAGAACATACGAAGGAAAACGTGTTCCTTTTGGATTTGTGGTGGATTTTGGCGCTGAAGCGGATAAGAATGCCGCCAGTTATTTACATTTCTTGAGCAATGACAGTAGTGCAGTATTTACTGACGGCGTATTTTCCGGAATAAAATTGGACCGAAACGGAAAAATACTATCATTTATAACCCGAAATACTCCAGTCAAGGCCGTGCAAACCACACAAGAGATGTTTGTCCCGCATCAATTTTCAGACATAGGCCAACACTGTTTTGGTAAAGCCATTGGCGTTATTGTTTTAACTAACGGCGAAATATTGTTAGTTAAACAGTGTGCTATTTGCTTTGCTAAGCGCGGAACAAAATGGGTTTCTTTCGATTGGGATCGTGTATATTCCAAACTGCTTCCATACTTTTTGATGGGTGCGGATGATTTAATTACAGCCCAAAAAAAGATTAAAATTATTTATAAGACTTTATTAGATGTTTCTTTTTCGCACGTCGGTGGATGCTTGGCTTTCGTCCGTCCGGATGTAAGTGACACCGATATATCAAAAATAATCAAGGACCGCCTTGATTTAGCTGGCATTGGGGAGTTACCTGCCGGCGTTAGTGCCGAGAGCAAAGAAAAGATTGCTGTGCTGCGTTATTTGTTATCTGACAATAACTTTTTTGAGATAGAAGCTCCTCTACGAAAGGAGATATTGAGCTTGGACGGCGCAACTGTAGTTTCTCCTGATGGCTCATTTTATTGTGCAGGCTCTATTGTTTCTGTTCCCGGCGGGAGTTCTCACGGAGGGCGTACTGCAGCGGCAAAAAGACTTGCTGCTCTAGGGGTTGGTATCAAAATCTCCGAGGACGGTTATATAGAGGCATATGGGTCGTTTAATAATGCGCAGAATCATGCCAGTAAAGCATGTGAGGCTGGGAATTCCGATCGACTTACCATTTTGTTTAAGATTCGATGAATTTTCCTACATTGCAATAAATAATCACTTGACATCTGTAGCTTTTCCTGGTATAATACCCGAACTGAGATGTTTATTTTTCTGCACAGAGTGTATTATCGAATGTTTTGTGCATATAATTTTATCGAACCATATGGGAACGCCCATATTGTTTTACGTTCTTCTTGAGCTAGGATCTGCTCTCGGAGTTGGCTTCTCAGAAGACGAAAGATTCCTGCAATTGCAGATTGTAGGAACGATAGCGGGGATGTTGCGTTGGCACATCCCCGCTATCAACTTTGTGTTGCCTCTTTGACTAATACGCATTCTTTTTCGATACTCTCCGAGCATCCTGTGCTTTGGGTTGATCCCATTTCGACGGATGAATGTCTAAGAAACGAGCTTCGAGGGCTGTACTACACTAAACGGCGTTATGTGGAAAACGATGCAGGAAACCGCTTTTTGTATGATGCGTATGGCGTGAAATGGCTTGCTTTTGATCCGAGAAGCCAAATGTAAATAAGGATTAGCTGACAGGTGGTATTCCGAAAATTGGCGCCGTAACAAACTACATCCCGACCAGCATGAGCGAGTAGTAATTTCATGCCCAGCGAACTGATACGGGCATGAGCTGATATAGGTTACTTCTTTACTTTTTTTTACTATTTTGAGTTTGGTGGGCAATCTCATGGTCTAAACAGACATCGTAAACAGCGAGTACCATTCGAATGCGGTTGTGCATATCTTTATTGTATTTAAACCCAAAAATAACAGAAAAAGAGAGAAAAATCAGGTAAGTCCATAGCCTTAAACAAGCACTTTGGCACAAAGTGTGCGTCGAAGCTGCAGTTAAAAAGTTTATTATTGGAATCAATGCAAATACGCCAGATAACAGCATGGATAAACCTTGCACTTCCCGTAGCCGCTCTGGCTTTTTGTCTTGATTGCGGATTTGTATGTAGTAAACACAATGAGCAAAGTAATCTGAGCACTGCTGTTCAGCATTCTTTTTATTATCACTTAAAGACCCTAAGAAAAAATGAGCATTAGCTTTTTCTTTATAACGTCTGACCTTTTCAGAATTACCTACGATATTATCTTTAATTAAACAATTTCCGATGGCTTTTTCCTCTAAGCCAAGAACTCTTTTATAAAAGCATTCACTAATCGTGTTAATAACTGAGCCAATTAAAAATGATGCCGCAATAAGACTGATAAAGCTAAGAATTAAAAGAAATGTGGATTCGCCTATTGCTGTCGACCATATCACCATAATTTGGCTTGAACTAGGATACTCGCAAATCCAGAGTCCAAGCAAAAATACGAATCCTCCAATTAGCAGATTAAAATAGTCAAATATACTGAATTTCTCTGCAACACTATCCATTTTCCGCATCCTTCCTAAAGTGTAGGTTTGTCAAACATATTGGACAGAGAACTCTGCTGGGGAGAGCCAGTGGAGGGGCCTCATAGGTAAGCTGTTGGAGCGGCGGTTGTGGACAGCGAGCTGCTTTGCAAAGTCGTCCAGAGAATAGAACGCATGGCAGGAATAGAAGCGTTTCTGGTCCTCGCGGTGGCTGCGCTCCACCTTACCGTTGTGCCGCGGCGTATATGGACGAATGAGCTTATGCCGAATATCAAGTTCGGCAGCCGTCCGCTCAAACAGTGTCGGCAGATCGCGTTTACTGTTGGAAAAACGGTTGGTGAACTCGAAGCCATTGTCCGTCTGGACACACTCCACCTTGATCCCGCGGCGCGCATACCACGCGGTCAGTCTGCGCAGGAAATCTGCCGAAGAATAGGTGGACTGCTCCGGATAGGCGGCGAGGAAGCGCAGGCGCGTGAACTCGTCGATGGTGGTGTACTGGAACAGCCGCAGCTCCGGATCCGCGATGCACTTGCGGGGCACGACCTTCACATCCACCTGCACGCGCTCACCGGGACGGGTCATCTGCTCATAAGGCTTGGGTTTGTATGTATTTTTCGGCTTTTCGGCAGGAAACAGGCCCATTTTACGCATGACACGGAACAAACTCTCCGGGCCGCGGGTGTAGCCGCGCTGCCGCAGACGGTGCCAGAGTTCGACCATGCCCAGGGTTGGATTCCGGCGGCGCATGTCGCGGATGAGCTTCAGCTCGGCCTCTGTATGCTGGTTGGGGTGGCTGTGAGGCCGTCTGGACTGGCAGGCCAGGGATGCCACACTACCATCCCAGCGCTGCTTCCAGAAGTAGATGTACGACCGGCTCTTGTTGTACTTCCGGCTGGCGCGGCTGACGCCGTATTTCTCTGCGTACTTCATTAGGGATTGCCGATAGGCCATGTCTTGTGTTATAATACTGCTCATGAGGGATATGGTCTCCTTTCGGGCTGGTTTGGTATGGTAACTTAACTATAACCCATGAGACCATATTCCTCATAGCTTTTTTTCTTCAATTGTCCAATATGTATTGTAGTCCTACACTATATTTCGGCGCAAACACCACATGGTATTGACAACGCCAGCTGGTATGTTCTAAACTACTTACATCTACTTCTTTCATGAATTAGTCTCCTTGTTTTAGTAAGTTTTGGTCGGCAAACCTCATCCTTACTCTAACCCGGAGACTTTTTCTTGTCTACTTTGCCCCTCGCCATAGGCTATTTTTTCCCCCGGCAGAGCCGGGGGTTGTCTTTTGTGGCCAATCCTAAAGGATGCACCACAACAATTGCGGTGCATCCTTAAATGTAGTTTTCTTCGGTTACTTCCACTTAAGCATAAACCAAGCGTGATTCTTTAGTCCGGAGTTTGTCAATGGGAAACTCACTGCTCCATCAGCAACATTTGTAGTGTAGCATGTGATAAAGTCTCCGCTAGAGCCAAAAGAATATCCAATTCCAGACATCATATGTGCCCCAATCCCATTTGGGTAACCTTTTGTTGTAACATTACTACTCGAGAGGTATACTCCAACAGGAAATCCCGCCTTTATGGACGCTTTGAAATCGGCTTTAGAGTTATATAGGGAACCCGTTCTCGGAGATCCATCAGATTTTGTAGAATTCCACCCACAGGTAGATGGAGCAGAAAGATTTGGATTCGCAATAAAGTAAGCAAGTGTCCCGGAAGTAATTTTGGCAAATTCTGTAGCACCACTGCTATCTGTTCCCATGCGGGAGGCAAGACTGTCAATAAGCGTAGTTGCCGAAAGCGGGAGGTAGTGTGCGTTGATGAGCATAGCTATAGTTGTTGGTGCGCACCCCTTTCTCCACTGCAAGCTCACACCACTTACTCTCCCTGTGTCTGGTGCAGAGGTTGGTTGAATGTTTGTTAAATAGCGCTGGCGGATTGCAGAGTAATTGGCAGATTGCTCGGACAGATCCACATTCAATGGGGCAAATACTTCGTGAATTTGATTATCGGATAGCTTTACTCCTGTGCGTGCACTTTCGTACACTCCACTTTCTTCCAAGAAAAAATCTAGGGTGCCAAAATAATATGCTCGTTCAAATTCACGCCCTAGAAATGCAGATATTCCTTCATAGCCAAAAAGGAGAATAGGAAACTGTGTGTCTCCAACACTAACTATTACATATGAAGTGGTATTATCAATATCTTGAGCTACCATATCAAAGCAGTAAGCTGTTAAATTGTCATTCACATCATACAAAGGTGTTTCTTGGACAATAGACCACAGTTGATTGTGACCGAAATACCCGGGAGAATTTAACGCAATCGTTCTCAAAGCAGAAGTCATTTGGGCCTCATAGCCGGAGGTAGCAAACGCAGAAACGGGGATCATACAAGCAAGAATTAATGCCGCCAAGAGTGATAGTATTTTTTTCACAATAGACTCCTTTCTCCGTTTAATGTTTGGTAGAATTTGAAACCACAAAGAACATCATATGTTCCGAAATTTATTGGAATATAGGCGGATAAGATGGATTCTTTACTAAAAACCAATTTCCATCAACCACAAGATATTGTTCTTCGGAGTTGCAAATATAATAAGAAAAACCGCATGATCCATTTTGATAGTCAGACGGGGTGACTGTGACGGTAAAAGCTTCTTTCCATTCCATTTGTTCCGGTGTGTTTCCTGTCTCAAAATCGATGGTCCACTTACCTGTGCTTGTCTCGACCGGTTGCAAATTATTAGTCCATTTTCTTAGTAAGTCTAAAACCTCTCCCTCTACTGTGCAGGTCGTTATTTTGCCTTCAGCGACATGCTCTAACTCAACAGAGGTTACATCGGCTTGGATATAAGCACCTATCGGGCGCTGTAAAGGTTTTGCTGGCAAATTATCGTTCTGCTGTAAAGAATCGTTTGTGTGGTGCATAAACAAACATACCACCGTCATTACTGCAAGACATAGGAAAGCCATCTTCGCAATATAATTAATTTCCCCCGGCTTCTTTTTTCCGCCGTACTCCGGACCGCCGCCAAAATGTTTCATAGCGTTTATGGGTTTAGGTGCATTCATAGATATGCCTCCTTTCACTTTTGGCTTTTTCTGATTTAATATGAATCGCCAACAGTATGGATATCTGTGAACAATGTAAATTGCATCGCAAAATGTAGATAATCACTATTTGCTGATAAAAACGCACAAGCTGACAATCAGCCGTCCAGCTTATGCGTTAACAGAAATGGTTTTGATACGACACCTCCAAAACTGGGAGACGGCCCAATGCCGGATATGCTCAAAGATAGATTAGGTTTTTATACAAGGGCATAATCATAAAACACAACAAAACCGAGCCAACCTACACTAAAACGTCGCTATTTCTTTGTGAAAAGCGACGTTTTTTTATGGCCCGGACTGAGAAAGGAGTGGTGACAACCATATAATCTAAAAAAGAAAGGGGGAAGTTTTTTCGTTAGCCAGGCTGAGAGGTCTGGCTTTTTTCATTTCAAAACAAGGAGGTTAGCGAATGGCAGATGACAAACTGAAAGCAGGCCCGGAGTCCCCTGGCGAGGGCTCTGTTGGGGATGCTCAAACTGTGACGAAGCCCCCTGTCCCGGAAACGGTAGAGGAGCCCGCAGCTGGCACCGGCCCGGTACGCCAGCCGGAACAGTCTGTTACCCCTGGAATGGGCGGGGATGTTCCAGCCCAGCCTGCGCCGCAGGTTGAAGCTGATAAGGTGAAAAAATCCCCCGACCAGGATAAAAAAGTGGAACCGGAGGAAAAGACGGCAAAACGCCGGGGCCGTCCCCCCAAGGAGCAGGATTCTCCCCAGGGGGACAAACCGGAAAAGGGGCCGGAGCCCCGCACAGGCCGCCCGGCCAAGGCTGACAAGGCGGCCCGTGGCAAGTCCCCGTCCCCTGGTGTTCTGGACAAAGTGGTGTGCCCCCCGTCAAGTAGACAGGGAAATA
>OCPV01001418.1_pt1 | contig 13137 bp, 13 predicted proteins | sample 1538511 | NCBI WGS metagenome assembly OCPV01 (sample SAMN04571704, study PRJEB22368) | human gut metagenome | biome: human gut; material: stool | host: Homo sapiens | place: Luxembourg | collected 2012-08-30 | reverse complement strand
AGAGGACAGAAAGCCCTGCCACGCCTGCGGATTTTTTGCAACCGCAATGCCTGTACGCCGATACAGCTCTGTGATTAGCTGATACTTCGCAGCCATTCAACCTACACCTCCTTATCGTTTCTGTTTCAAATATTTCTGTTTACTCACTCAGCACCACCGCCAAGAAAAGAAATGACCTTGTTCGATTTAATGCTCTTTTGCAGGTCATTGATGAGAGTAATATCCCCAACCGTGATGCCCTGCATAGAAAGAATATCGTCCATAGTCATAGCGGCAATCGCTTTTTCATCGGTAAAGCCTGCTTCCAAGACCTTATTCAAGACCTTGACGGCTTTCTGATTAACAGCCATATTCTAAATCCTCCTTATCGTTCTAAATCCTTGTGCTTCGGTGTTTTCTGCGGCGTTTGTTCCGCAGGTTTCGGCTCATAGGTCGCCCCGTTTTTCTGCATACGCTCGGCAAACTCGCAGATGTGGTACAGATTGCTGCCGACTTCGGTATGGTATTCATCAATGAAGCGGCAGGGATACTCCCGTTTCTCTCCCCAAGAAGTCGTGACAATGACCTTTCCGCCGTCGGGGATACGGAACAGTTCTTTATATTGAGGGTCAATAAATCGGATACCTTGTTCTGCTTTCTGGATATGCTTATTAAGCCATTCCTTCACATAGCAATAGCAGTAAAAATTATAGTCGCCTTTGGTGGGATTGCACCGAAGCAGAAAAGCGTGTTTCTCCGTATCCACACGGAAACCGTACTCCGTACAATAGTTACCCTTGATAGCACTTTCGGGAAAATGCCTTGCAAACGCACTCATATCATAGCGGTTATGCAAAAGCCCTTTATCCTCCCGTAAAGCATTGATGACCGTATCAAGGTCTGCCTTAAATTCGTCAGATTTCCATTGTGGTCTGGTATCAAACCAAGTGGTGTAAAAGCCATAGCCCGTCGTGGCAAAGTCACCACGCAGATGCCCGATAGTGCCTGTCTGCCCCTCAAGCTGCATACTTTGGGCATAGGTGTATTTCTGTTCTGTCGGGGTTAAAGGTCTTGTCTTTATTTCATTACTCATTCGGCTGCTCCTTTCTTTCCTTTTTCTCTTTCTGCTCGTCTAAAATCTTGCGAATACAGACATCGCAGAAAATAACTGACCCATCCTTATATCGGGGATAAGGACAGGTCGTGCAGTCATATTTTATTTTATCGCTCACGGTCATCACCGTTTTTCTGCTTCTGGGCAGGCTGATTATAGGGCATACGGCACTCTGACTGGTATCGTTCATTCAGCTTTTGCCGTGCATCATCAAGCTCATTCGTGTAATAACCCCAGAAATAATTTGAGCCGCCCTTGCAGTACCAACACACATAAGGGTTGGGTGCGTTGGGATTGTGACCGATGACAAGCTCTGTACTCCCGATAGTACAGCTCTCAATGATTTCATAGTTCTGATTGGAGCGTTTTTCTTCGTCCATAAGCACCTCTCTATTCTTTGGCATAACGCCGATAGGCTTTCTCGCCCGTGGCTCTAATTTTTTGCACAGGGCGGCTCCCTGCAAGCTCTGGATACCGTGCCTGCAGCTTGCGGCGTGTCCTGCTGACGCTCTCAAAGCTCGGCAGACCGAGATATTTGTGCTGCGTCATTATCTCCGCAAGCGGCATTGCTCCTGCATCCTTCAAACAAGCATTACAAAGTGCAAGATACAGTACCATATCGTCATTTCTGGCATCTTCATTCTTTTCCAGAACAGCCCTGACTTTCTTTTCAATAGTTTTAAGGTTTCTCATTGTTACCTCCATAAAGGAAAGGGCGGCATCTTTCAGCCGCCCAAACCACTTACTTATTCTTTCTGTTACGGATATTCAGCCATACCGCCGCACCCACAATGAACACGACAAGCACGATTGCGATAATGGTTTTAGCGTCCATCAATTAGTCCTCCTTTTTCTTCTTTCTGTTCTTATAGCCGACAAATCCGAGAACGCCCGCACCAACAACAGACAACGCTGCAAGGCTTACCCATAAGCCCAGATTGAAGTCATCGCCTGTTTTCGGGGTATCCCTGAACTCATTGTGCATCTGCACGATAGCCGTAGCGTCCACCTTGACCGTTGCCTGTTTATCGGCAGGCAGGATATATCCTGCGGAAGCCTTGTCGCTTACTTCGGATACGGTATAGTCGCCAATCCGCAAGCCCTCAATCACGATTTCTCCGTTCTTATCTGTCTTAAAGGTCTGGTCATAGTCCACGCCTGTCACACGGAAAGAGAAGCCCTCCACCTTACCGTCAGAGGAAGTCTTTACGATTTTAAGAGAGCCTTTCTGTGCTGCATTGATAAATCCTACACCCGCCTTATTTTCCACGGTGTAGGTCTTGCCGTTCTCCTCAACGGATACGGAATACACATTTTCATCAAGCACAAAGCCTGTCGGAGCTTTGGTTTCCTTTACCAGATATTTGCCGTAGCGGAGTTCACTCATCTGGTAAACGCCGCCGTCAAGTTCTTTCATTTCGCCAAGCAGCGTATCGTCTTTATCCAGTTTCCCATCGCCATTAGTATCGGAGTAAACCTCAAATACCGCATCAGACAGCTTGTTGTCGGGATAATCCTCATCAACCTTTGTCAAAGCGATATTGCCCTTAATGAAGTAGTTGACAAGTTCGATTTCCACAACTTCGTCCACCTTGCCGATTGTCACGGCGATTTCTTCCTCGGAGAGTACATATCCCTTCGGGCTTTCGATTTCACGGATTATCCAAGTTCCATACGGCACTTTGGCAAAAGAAAAACTACCATCATCTTTTGATGTGGTAGCTGCAATCGCATTTTCCTTTGTAAACTCGGTAGTTCCTGTCGTAAAGATACCGATAACTGCACCTCCCAGAGCCTTTCCGTCCTCATCAGATTTCTTACCGCTTACAGAGCCGTAAATAATGTCATTTGTGATAGCTTCGCCCTCATTGGCTGTGATGCGGACAGTTTCGGTATCCTGTCCTGCGTATTCAAAAGTAACAGGGTATTTTGCATCGCTGACAATATATGCGGAGTTGGTCGAGATTTCCTGCACATAATAGCTGCCCATCGGCAGGTCGCTGATAGCTTTCCCGTGACCGCTTTCATCAAGGGAAATGACCTCAATCAGACCGTCCGCAGGAATGGTCTTTCCATCTGCGGCTGTGAGTTCCTCCGCCGCATACAAGCCAAAGGTCACATCAAAGATTTCTCCATTCTTGCCAATGCCGTAGGCTTCATCAATGGCAAGGCTCTTGATGAGGTCGATTTCAACACGCTGTCTTTCATTATAGAAAGAAGTAGCCGTTTCCGTTACATCAACATTCTGTCCTGCATACACAAGCTCAACAGAACGGACTTCCTCATTCAGCACCATTCCATACGGAGCTGTGATTTCCTTAACCTCATATTTTCCGAGATACAGTTCTTTGGATTTTACTGTACCGTCTTTTCCTGTAGTAACGGTATCTACAACCTCGCCCTTGTTTGCTCTGACCGTCCCGTCCAGAGTGACAATATCCTCGGCTGCGGTAATTTCATAGACTGCACCCTCAAGACCGCTGACAGAGAAAATCGGCTGATACAATCCCTTATCGCCTGCAACGGAGCTGAATACCTCGCCAGACTTTTCTACGGTAATTGTGCCTTTCTGTGCCATATTGGAACGTACTACCTCAATAACGGTAATGCCGCTTTCTTCCTCGGAATTTTCCTGCACCACATCAAAATAAACAGGCTCGGAATTTAAGACATACCCATACGGGGCTTGTACTTCCACAAGAGAATAGCCTTTGCCATATTCCAATGTCTGCGGTGTGATAAGGTCGCCGTCTGCCGTAGTATAGAAGGTGTCAATGGTCGTCACTTCGGGATAAGTGAAAGTCATAGTCACAAGATTTCCATTCGGGTCGTAAATCTGGAAGCCTGCACCTGCATACGGGATTGTATTGCCTGTTTCTGCATCTTTCTTTACGATTTTGATATAGCTCTCAAAGTTAGCGTTGTTGATAAGGTAGCGGTAGGTCTGACCGTCCTTGCTGATAAACACATCAAAGTCTTTCATCAGTTCACGCCCCTCCCAACCAAAGGTCTGGCGGACGGTATAAATGCCATACGGCATATCCTTTGTCTGGGCAAAGCCGTTCTCGTCACAGGTCAGCACATCACGCTCGGTTTCCTTTGCATTTTCATAGCTGTCTGCGGATTTGAGGAACACTTCAAATACCGCACCTTCTTCAGGTGTTTCAATCTGGGTTTCTCCGTTGTCCGTATGCTTGATGATTGCGATATTGCCTTTGATGACCTGTTCATTCACATCGTTTGCGGTACTGTTCAGCTCTACCGTGTATAGCTCTGGTTCTGCACCTACCTTGTGGATTGCGGTATCCAGAAGATACCCCTCGGACGGGCTGATTTCACGGACAGTCCAATCATTGTCACAGATATAATACTTGGTCGTAAACTGACCGTTTTCATCAGTCGTGTAGGTGTCAATCAGTTCCTCACCCTTATAGATGCCGTAAACCGCACCTGCAAGGGAAGCGTCGCCCTGCGGAGAACCTGTTTCTGCATCGGTCTTTGTCACAGTCACTTGGAATTTCTTCAACACATTGTCGAAGCTGCGTTTTGTGACCTTGTTCCATTCAATCGGAGCTGTCTGGGAAGCAGGAACGACATAGCGGACTGCGGTATCCACTTCCTCAACCACATACGGGGTATCGCCACTGATAAGGACATTTTCAAACTTAGCCAGTCCGTTTTTATCAGTCACGGCATACTCGTCAACAGGCAAGCCGCTTAAAGATGTGCCATAAAGGTGGAATTTCATTCCCTCCACCAGATTGTCCTCGGAAGTCTTGACGATTTCCAGACTGCCACGCTTCAAAGTATTGCTGAAGGTCACAGTAGAGGTTTTTCCTCCGATAAGTGTGACGGTCTGGGTTTTCTGCGGCTCATAACGGTCAATGGACTGTTCTGTGACGGTATAAGTGCCAGGGAATAATCCCTCCACTGAGACAGAGCCGTCCTTTCCTGTCTTAACTGTCTTATTGAAGTTATCACCTTTGATTATAAAAGAGATGCCCTCCACAACTCCGTCCTCAGAAGTCTTTTTGAGGGCAATCGTGCCTGTCGGCGTTTCGATATTGATATATGCAGACACGGTATCAGCATTCTCCACACCTGTTACCAAATCCTGCAAGTTCGGGTCGCCATAGGCAATGAGCTTTGCACTGCTGCTGACAGTCGGCACATTGTTCCTCTTTGCCGTAATGCGGACAGAACCGCTGATAGCTACGGTGGATCTGATTGTCAGCTTATTTCCAGACTTCGATACACTCACATTGCTGTCAGAGCTTGAAAAGCTGTAATCGGAAAGGACGCCGTTGCTGTCCGTCAATGTGATGCTGTACTTTCCGTCCTTGTAGGCAAGCTCCTTTGTGATGTCATTCTTACCGCCCGACATAAAGCTCGGAATGGTGTTATGCTCACGCAGCATTGCAACAATCTGGTCATACACTGCCCTTGCTCCGCTGTTGGCATAATTTGAACCGAAGTGCAGGCTGTAAACGGTGGTGCTTGTCTGGTTATATGAGCCTGTGGCTTCACGGCAGCCTGTGACAAACTCCCATACGAGGGTCTGCGTGGCAAGCCATTTTTCATCATCACTTCCCGACAGATTATTTCGGTTGCCCTGATACCCATAGAGCAGGGCAAGCCCAACCGCCTTTTTCTGATTGGCTGAAAGGGCGTTCCAAGTATCAGAGGAAGCCTTTTTCAAGGTGTTTCCTGTTTTCAGCGGTACTCCCGGCTGAATACAAAACGCATTCTCACCGTCCACAAACATACGGTACTTATAATTTCCCGTTCCGCCTGCGGTATAGCCGCCGATATTCGCACTGGAATTGTACCTCATTGCATTGCCGTTGCTGTCATAGGTGTGGGAAAAGAAAATCGTCCCGATGTCACCCGCAGCAAACGCCGTCGCAGGCATTATGGATAATGCCGTGACCGCAGCCATTACAAAAGCCGCAGCCTTTTTGAATAATTTAGGGATTTTCATAGTTACCTCCTGTAATTTGGATTGAATATTTTGCCTTACTGACCGAAAAAAGCTGCCCGTTATGGACAGCCTAAAGTATTTCTTTTCTCGGATAGTTACTGGCAGTAGTTAGGGGGTGAGGTGTGGAGAGGGGGAAGCCGAAATAATGGCTATCCACTCAAATGGGCAGACCTCGCCCTCGATGTGTGGCTATCTCTCGTGAGCCTTGTTCCGCTGCAAGTGTCGGTTATAAAACTCTAACGCCTTGACAACAAAATCCGTTTCCTGCCCTCTGGGAACAGTCTTGGGAATGAGCTTGGTTATCCTCTCGTCACGGAAAGCAGGTTTTTCCTTCTGGTTGGGCTTTTCTTCCTCCATAATGGACTGGATAACCTCGGAAGTGAGCTTGCCGTCTTGGTTATACTTCTTCATTTTGATAGCCTGTGCCAATGACGGGGTAGCATCGTTGTACTCCATTGCTTCAAGCAGGGTGTATTGCTGTTCCTCGGTCAGATAGGAAATTTCAACCGCAGGACGAAAAGCAATCTGCCTTTCATCTACCATTTGCAGGATTTCGGGAACAAGCTCCGTTAGACGGATATAGCGGCGTATCTGGTCTTTGCTTTCTCCAACAAGTTCTCCTAATTCCTCATCAGAACGCCCTTTTGATAAATTAGTCGCCAATGGCGACGCATTTTCTTTTGGGGGTCTGCCTGCCTGTCGTTTCATAGCTTCCAACCGCATTTTATACGCAAACGCTTTCTCACTCGGCAAAATAACAGAGCGTTGGAGATTACTTTCCACCATGACAATAATGGCTTCATCACGGGTAAGCTCTTTGACCTCGCATTTCAGCGTTTCAAGTCCTGCAAGTTCACAAGCCTTTTTTCGCCTGTGACCACTGATAAGCTCATACCGTCCGTCCTCTTTTAAGCGAACTGTCGCAGGGGTCATTACACCGTTTCGCTTGATACTCTCAACAAGTTGTTCCATATCTTCGTCCATCAAAACCTTGAACGGGTGGTCTGGAAACTCGTCAATCTCCGATATGGGAATATCCCGTATCTTGCTTAGCTTTGCTTCCTCACGGCTTTCGTCCGTCTGAAAAAGGTCATCGTATGCGGTCAGCTCGATTTTGGTTTCTCTGCTTCTCGCCAATCTCTGCCACCTCCTTTCCTAACTGCTCATAGGCTGCGGCAACCTTGCCGCTTTTGTCGTAAGCAAAAATACTTTTGCCTTCTGCGGTAGCTTCCACCGCACGGATAGAATGAGGTATCTCGGTATCAAATACCTTGATTTTCTTACCGTATGCACTTTTGACCGTTGCCGTAATTTCCTTAGAAATGTTGGTACGGGGCATTACCATAGTCATTAAGATACCGTCTATCCGCAGCTTTGGGTTGATTTGCCGCTTGACCATTGATACGGAGCGAAGCAAAAGCTCCAGACCTTTAGCCGAGAGATAGTGGGGCTGTGTCGGGATAATCACGCTGTCAGCCGCCGCCAGAGCATTGATGGTTATCATGCCTAAGCTCGGCATACAATCAATAAGCACATAGTCGTAATTCTTTTTAACCTCATTGACATAGGTTTTCAGCACACGCTCACGGCTCATTGCATTGATTAGCCTTACTTCAAAGCCCGACATCTCAATGTTTGACGGAAGCAGGTCGACGCCCTCGCTATGGTGGATAATACCCTGTGAAACATCAAGCGTTTTATCGTCTATGATGTTCTGCATCACAGTAGAAAGCGTTATGGGAATATCGTCTGGTCTGTTATAACCCAGAGCCATCGTGAGATTTGCCTGTGCATCGGCATCAATCAGCAGGACTTTTTTACCCTGCTGCACCAGACTTACACCCAGATTGACCGCTGTGGTTGTTTTTCCGACACCGCCTTTCTGGTTAGTCAGAGCAATCACTTTGCAATTTGACATAGATGCGTCCTCCTTTCGCATAGATTTAGCCACTTTGTCAAGGTGGCTATGTAAACAGTACCAGAGAACGCAAAAAAGCCGCCTACTCTTAAAATCAATAAGAATAAGCGGCTTTGTAATCTGCCTTAGACATATTCAATTTTCATTCTCTTGGTCGGTGCATTTGTGACCTTAAAAATAAGCTCGTCAATGCAATCCGTATATCTGTCTTGCTGAATAAGTTGATTTTTTAACTCTACAAGGCTATGTATCAAAAGTTTTCTTTCGTGGCTATCCAAATACAGATGATTAAATTTCTCTCTCATAAGCACACCTCCACTTCTTTAGCTTCATTATATTGGAAAGCATGGGAAATGACAAATCTGCAAAAAGGGGCAAAAAATAAGCGTACCATTATTTCTAACGATACGCTTTTTAGATTTATTTATTGCTTTTCCAATTTTTGATAAAGAGTAATTTGTCTTTCGAAAGTTGTAATACTTTATGTTTATTTATAATTTGTGCCGCTTTCTCATCATAAGAACTCAATTTATCAATAGCAACGAATATTTGCTTTTCACTTCTACTATATATTGAAATAATGTTTTCCATTGCAACATTTTCAATGTTTTTTAACAATGGCAAATCATGAGCTATAGCCGGCAAACGGGTTAATTCCAGCAATGAAAGATCAAATGATATCAAGTTAGCAAAAGCTGTACCTGTTCCAGTATCCCCCGCAGTATTAAACGAATATTTACTTCCGTGAATATTCAGTGTCGGTGCTCGCCTTCCATCAACATATATTTCTTTATTTAGCTCGTACATTTTGACATTTATTTCATTACATATTTCATCTAATGCCTTTTCTTTTAATTCACTTAAATCATCATTAGCCTGTGATATAGTCCCCTCCAATTGTTTCTTCTTGGTATAGTATCCATTTTCATCATTAAGCTGTTTTATTTGTGCCACCAAATCAACCACTTCATCTACTGCTAATTTAGGTGCATCTTTTATGGACAATTTCTGTTCAATTTCCTTATCTATTTCTATTATCTGATTATTAATTTCCTCGATTTTAGCTTTTAATTCCTTCTCTACTGCTACAAGTTCACTCTTTAATATTTTATTTATATTTTTATGGAAATCCTCCACCTTATTAACCTGTTCTACATTAAAATCTGGAAAATAATACACAAATTGTTCTAACTCAGCACTAATTTTCACAGGTTTATTCTTTATATTATTTTGTGTTCTTAGCAATCTACTTTGATATGAGTTTAATTTAATAGTAAGTTGGCTTTTCTCCCTCTTAAGTTTTAATATTTCTTGAGAAACCATTGATTCTAAATCAAGCGATGTTGTTACAATTTCCTTCTTTATTTTTTCTAATCGTACGCTTAATTCTTCAATCTTTTTTTCATTTTTATTAAATAAACTTTTTGTGTTGACATTCGGCAAAAAATTCTTTTTTGCTGCATCAACCAATGTAGTTTTGTCACTTTTTAATTTTTCTATTTGCTCCTCATATGCTTTTAATGATTTATATTTATCAAACAATTTTAAAAGAGCTAATATAGATTTAGGTGCTGTTTCTTTTTCAAAATACTGGATAGGTTTTCTTTCATTTAAATTTTCCTTCCCATAAATTCTGAAATATCTACCAACAATATTTCTAAATGTTAACGATTCTAATTGACAATCATACTTTTCTTGCAACCATGCGGTAAATTCTTCCGTTGTTACACTCTGTAAAATTTCAAATTTCTCATTACAAATAGATACAAATTTGTATTCATTTGTACTTCTAATAAAATAGTAATCCTTATTATCAAAATTAAAAATAAATCTGAAATCATGATGGCCCAAATTATCTACTACATCATGATTTTTACTTATATAATCATCGCCTCCAAAAACAAAGTCAATAATCATAAGCATAGTTGATTTTCCTATCGAATTAGAAGCAATATCATCTCCTACAATGGCATTTAAACCCTCATAAAATACAATTTCTTTCTGCAAAAATATATTACAACTAATTTTTTTCAACATACTGTATCACCTGCAACCCCTCATTATATTTTATTTTGCCAAGAACATATAGAACGTCCAGAGCCAACATATATTCATTTAAATCTATATAGAACGTCCAGAGCCAACATAAAATGAGTTTCCACTTGTTCGTATAACCCAATTACTGAAAAATCTGAATCACTAATCTTTTCTAAAATATAAACCGTTTTTGCCAGAATACAATCTTGAAAGCTTATTAGCTTATTCGGCAATATCATGAAAACACCTCACAATCTTGTATAAAATATGCAATCACAATTTCACAAGCCCTTCTTGAATATGACCCTGTCTTTTCATTAAGCCAATCCACTAAAGAAGCATATACGAATTCTTGGTTAGGATTAATTTGCATAGTTTTGCAATAAAATCCCTTTATTTGAGCCGCTAGGGTATCAAATTTATATGGTGTTGCTTTGTCCATTTCAATAAATATCTTATGAATATAGTCAAAATAATCTACCACATCGTTTTTAATGGTACGTTTTATTGCAAAAGGTAATGTGTCGTTGGCTTTTTGCTCTATCTTCAAAGATTCATAACTTAACCGTACCAAGTCTTCCTCTAAAGATTCATCATTTAAATTCTTTAATATTTCCTTTATTTCTTCCTCTATATTAAAAAGTGCATATGTATTTTTTAGCTGTGCATCTTGCAACAATTTCTTTTTAAGTCTTACCCACGAGCGATATTCTTCTATAGTTCGTGGTGTATCAAATTTTTTATGACATATTCTACAGACCGCTATGACATTAGCCAGACTATTAACGTCTTTACTCAAACGTTCCTCGTCTTTTAACAATTCGACTTCCTCTGGACGAGGATTCGCAGGATATATATGTGCCACTTCAAACATTTTAATAATTTGTCCATTCTTGGTATTAGTTAATGACTTTCCACAAATTGGACATCGCCCATCGACCTCATTAAATAATACCATTTTTTCATTATCACTAAAAATCCTTCGATTATCTCCCATGTTTACCACCTACATTTATAAAATCGTTACTATATTTAATCTTACCATATAGAATGGTAAATGTCGTTTTATAAATTTATAACTATGCACTAAAAATTAGCTACATACGCCAAAATATTTCAATGCATCCTTTATCGCTTCCACTTTCTCCGCTGTCGGATGCTTCCTCGGCTGTTTCAATTCTTCTACCGCATTAGGAGCATCATACATTGGCAAGCCTAAATCTCTCTTTACCTCTGCGATATATGCGGTATGTACTTTGAAGCCGTATTTAGCTTCTATGTACTCCTTTATCATTTTGTAGGTCACTCGTTCTTTGGGCTTATAGCTTTCCGCTCTTTTAGCAATATTATCAAGTGGAACTTTTCCCTCACCCTCGCCAAACTCAACTTTTACGTTGATATGTCCGTCTGGCTTTTTGTGGGAAAGCAGTACTACCGTCTCAACGGTACTTTCATTGTCCCAACAAAGTTCCTGTGTCTCCCTGTCTCCAAAATACACCGGAAAACGGAACTTTATGTGCTTCAGGAATCTGCCATCTGGCTGCTCCTGCTCGTAAATGTCCACCTGTTCCACAAAGCTGTTAAGAAATTCTTTCTTCTCCAGGTCGGTGAACTTATCATATAGTTTATCAAAATATAAAAGAAATTGATAGACGTTTTCTTCTGATATTTTCTGTTGCCGGATATTCAGCAGGCGATTCTTAACTTCTTCTATACTGTTCTCCACGCCTTCAATTTCATCATATAGACGATATAAGCGTGTCTCCATATCCTGATATTTCTTCTCATAAAATTTATCCATGATATCCAGACTGTCCATCTGCTGTCCAAGTCTTGCTTTTGCTCCGGTCAGCTGCCTGTGCTGCTTTTCCAATCCTTCAATCTCTTTTTCTATTTCTTCTGTATCAATTCTTGAACCGATTTTATTCAGAATTGCTTCTTCAAATTTCGGATTCTTCACCAGCTTCCGAATAACTTCTTCCACTGCATTGTTAATCTTCTCCTCGCTCCATTGTTTACGATATCCACATTTATGACCATCTACCAGGCGACGATGTTTGCAGGCATAATAGAAATAATCCTTATATAAGGTTCCGTCTTTCTTTTTCTTTCGGTTCACGTTTCCATACATACCGCTTCCACATAACGGACATCTCAATATTCCGGATAAAATATGCTCATGATCGAGGCTATGTGTCTTTTCATATTTCACACCTGTTTTTTCCCGTTTTTGATGAGCCAGCTCCCAGTCTGTTTCCGAAATAATCCCTTCATGGATACCATCGTGCAGCATATAATTTTCCTGCTTTACAATGCGATATTCATTTCTTGTACCAGAAACTTTCTCGTTTTTCCTTCGTCCATAAGCCAGCTTTCCACAGTATACCGGATTATCCAGAACGCCTTTTATAAATGATGCGGCAAATGCGTCCAGTGTATTATTCTGTCGTTTTTTCTTTTTATATCCATGCTGGTTCAGCCATGCAGCAATCGCAGAGATTCCCATATTGGTATGAATAAATTTGTCATAGATCAGACGAATAATCTCTGCTTCGTCCTCTGCAATCTGCAATTCTCCATTTACCAATTCATAGCCATATGGAGCAAATCCACCGTTCCATTTTCCTTCCCTGGCTTTCTGCTTACGTCCCTCCATTGTCTGAACAAGGATATTCTCTCGTTCAATCTCTGCCACCGCAGACAGAACAGAAATCATCAGCTTTCCACTATCTTTTGAGCTGTCAATTCCATCTTCTACACAGATCAGATTCACTCCAAAATCCTGCATCCTCTGCAGAGAGTTTAATACATCTGCTGCATTACGACCGAATCTGGAAAGCTTGAACACCAGTACAAACTGTACCTCATCTGTTCCATTCTCAATATTATCCAACATTCTCTGAAATTCCGGTCTGCCCTCTACGCTCTTTCCAGACTTACCTTCATCGGAATACTCATTTACGATTTCCATGTTCTGAAATTCCGCATATCTCTCGAGTTTTTCTTTCTGAGCATCCAGACTGTAGCCATCTACCTGCATGGTTGTGGATACTCTGGTATAGATATCACATTTTATCTTTTTATTCACTTTTCCTCCTCTCCTCAGAA
>OCPV01001413.1_pt1 | contig 13228 bp, 16 predicted proteins | sample 1538511 | NCBI WGS metagenome assembly OCPV01 (sample SAMN04571704, study PRJEB22368) | human gut metagenome | biome: human gut; material: stool | host: Homo sapiens | place: Luxembourg | collected 2012-08-30 | reverse complement strand
AATAGATAAACGAATAGAAAATTTTGATACTTATAAATTTGTAGAGCAATTATCATTTTTAAAAAATGTAGAGATATTTATAAATCATGGAGGATTAAATTCAGTCTATGAATCTATATATTTAAATAAAAAACAAATATGTATACCAATGCAAGAAGAAGAAAGACTTACTGCACTAATATGTAAGCATAAAAAAATTGGTGGATATGTAAAAAAATATACAGGATTAGGAAAACAATTAAAAGAAATAGAAAAATGGAATAAAAATTCAGAAAAATATTCTAAAATATTTAAATCATATGATGGAACTAAGTTAGCTTATGAAATAATTGATAAATATATAAAAGAGGGATTTTAATGGAAACAATTTTAGTAACTGGAGCAACTGGATTTTTAGGGAAATATGTAATAAAAGAATTAGAAAAAGAAGATGTGAAAATTATAGCAATAGGTAGAAGAGAAAATATAGGAAATTCACTAAAAAGTGATAAAACAGAATTTTATAAAGTTGATTTTTCCAATATAGAAGAACTAGAAAAATTATTTAAAAACCATAAAATTGATAAAGTAATACATGCCGGAGCATTATCAAGTGCATGGGGAAAATGGGAAGATTTTTATAATTCTAATGTTTTAGGAACAGAAAATATTGCTAAAATGTGTTTAAAATATAATATTAAAAGATTAGTATATATATCTTCGCCAAGTGTATATACAGAAAAAAGAGACAGGTTAAATATTAAAGAAGATGAAGTTAATGAAACAAATGAATTGAACTATTATATAAAAACTAAAATAATGTCTGAAAAATTATTACAAGATTACATAGGAAAAGGATTATATGCAGTAATATTAAGACCAAGAGGCTTAATTGGAATTGGAGATCCAAGCCTTATTCCAAGACTATTAAATGCTAATTCAAAAATAGGAGTACCTATTTTTAATGAAGGCAAAAATTTAGTAGATATAACGTGTGTAGAAAATGTGGCATATGCATGTGTTTTAGCATTAAATGCAGAAAATATAAAAGGAGAGGTATTTAATATAACAAATGGGGAACAAGCAAAATTTAAAGATATATTAGAAAATTTTTTAGATGCAATAGATGAAAAACCTAAATACTTAAAATTACCTTTCGGACTTCTTTATGGAGTGGCTTGTATAACAGAAAAAATATTCAAAACCTTCAATATTGAAAAAGAGCCGACATTAACAAGATATACTGTTTGCACATTAGGATTTTCACAAACTTTAAATATAGAAAAAGCAAAAGAAAAATTAGGATACAAACCAAAAATAACTTTAGAAGAAGGAATAAATGCTTATGGAAAATGGTGGAAAGAAAATAAAAAAAATTAGTCTATTTGAATGTGGATATTGTATGAATAATATGAAACTAATTTTAAAAAATCACAAAAAGGAGATAGTAAAATTTCCAGCATTGAGTGTACTACTAGAACATCAAGAATATGGGAATATATTATTTGATACAGGTTATTCTAAATTAATTTATGAAAATGGAGTAATATCTAAAATATACAATTTATGTAATAAAACTTATTTCAAAGATGAGGATTTGATATTAAATAAAATACAATATAAAAAAATAGATAAAATAATTATTTCACATGGTCATCCTGATCACATAGGTGCATTAAAATATTTTAATAATTATGAGCTAATTACTAGTGAAGAAGTATTCTATAATATTACTCACCCAAAATTAAAAAATCTAGTTTTTAAAAATATGGTGCCAAAAGAAATTCCTGAAATAAAAATTTTAGATAAAAAAATAGTAGATAATGTATTAAGTGATTATTTTGATGAGATTTATGATGTGTTAGGAGATAAAAGTATATTGGGAATAAAATTAAGTGGTCATAGTGAGGGACAAATAGGAATATATATACCAGAGTATAAAATATTATTTTCAGCTGATAGTAGTTGGGGAAGTACTTTTAATAAGGAAATTAAAAATATGAAAATAATACCAAGATTTATACAAAATAATTTTAAGAAATATCTTCAAAATATTATAAAACTTGAAAAATTAAAACAAGAACATAAAGAAATAAAAATTATATATTCTCATGAAAAACAAAAGGAGAAAATATATGAGTAATAAACTTAAAATTTATATGTATTATTTGAAATACAAGCATCAAAGATTTCATAACAAAGATAAATTAATAAAATATCAAAATAAAAAAATAGAAAAACAATTAAATTTTATAAAGAATCACTCAAAATTTTATAAAAAGTATACAAGTAATAAATTAAAAGATTTTCCAATAATGGATAAGAAGATAATGATGGGAAATTTTGATGATTTAAATACAATTGAAATTAATAAAGATGAAGCTTTAGAATTTGCAATTAATTCTGAAAAAACTAGAGAATTTAAAAGTAAATTAAATGGCATTACTGTAGGGCTAAGTTCTGGAACATCTGATACCAGAGGAATATTTTTAGTTTCCGACAAAGAAAAAGACAAATGGGCAGGATATATTTTAGCTAGATATTTAGGAAATGATTTATATAAAGGTAGTAAAATTGCATTTTTTATGAGAGCAGATAGTAATTTATATGAAAGTTTAAATTCAAAACAAGTAAAATTTGAATTTTTCGATATATTTAAACCAATGAAGGAAAATATTGTAAGATTGGAACAATTTAAACCAAATATTTTAGTAGGACAACCATCTATATTAATAGAAATAGCCAAAAATAAAATTAATATAAAACCAGATAAAATTATATCGATAGCTGAAGTATTAGAAAAAAATGATGGGAAATATATAAAAAAAGCATTTAATAAAGATGTTATTCACCAGGTATATCAATGTACAGAAGGATGTTTGGCTACAACTTGTGAATATGGAACACTACATCTAAATGAAGATATAGTTTTTGTAGAAAAGGAATACTTAGATAAAAATAGATTTATTCCAATAATAACTGACTTTACACGAAAATCACAACCTATAATTAGATATAGATTAAACGATATATTAGTAGAAGGTCATGATAAATGCAAATGTGGTTCATGTTTTACTGTTATAGATAAAATAGAAGGGCGAGAAGATGATGTATATTTATTTAATGGAATTAAAGAGAAAATAGTTAAAGTATATCCGGACTTTATAAGAAGATGTATACTTTTTGCAGGTGATATTAGTGATTATAGATGTGTTCAGAACACAAAAGAGAAAATAACAATATACATAGATGAAAATAAAGTAATGAGAGAAAAAATTTATAATGAATTTAAAAAATTAGCAGAACAATTAAATTTTATTATGCCAGATATAAATTTTGAAAAATATTCGTATGATAAAAAAAGAAAATTAAAAAGAGTAGAATCACTAGTAAAGGAGTAACGAAATGAGAAATATAGAAATAGTAGGATATGGAGCATATATTCCAGAAAATGTTGTAATATTTGGAAATCAAAAAAGACATAGAATAGCTAAAGATGATAATACTTCACAAATAGATATGGCAATAGAAGCTATAAATAAAGCATTAAAAATGTCTAATCTTAATATAAAAGATATAGATTGTATTGTTTCTACATCTGCAGTTTGTGTACAACTAATTCCTTGCACAGCATCTTTAATTCACGAGAGAATAGCTAAAGGAACCAATATACCAGCAATAGATATAAATACTACTTGTACAAGTTTTATTTCAGCATTGGATATAATGTCATATTTGATTGAAGCTGGAAGATATAATAAAGTATTAATTGTAGCTAGTGAAAAAGCTTCAGTGGGACTTAACGAAAAACAAAAAGAAAGTTATGAATTATTTGCAGATGGAGCTTGTGCAATGATTATTCAAAAATCAAATGATTCAAAAAAAGGTGTAATTTATAGTACACAACAAACTTGGTCTGAAGGTGCACATTCTACAGAAATTAGAGGAGGAGGCAATTTACTACCAGGAATGAAATTTTTAGAAGAGAAGAAAGCGGATTATTTATTTGACATGAAAGGAAAAGAAGTGCTGTTATTAGCTGCAAGAAAATTACCAAAATTTTTTGAAAATATGTTTAAAGAATCCGGACTTACAATTTTAGATATAGATATGGTTGTACCACATCAAGCCAGTAGAGCATTAGGGTTAATAATGAAAAAATTAGGTGTACCAAACGAAAAATATATAGATATAGTAGATGAATATGGAAATATGGTTTCAGCATCTGTACCTTTTGCTTTTTGCAAGGCTTTAGAAGAAGGAAAAATAAGACAAGGGAACACAGTAATTCTTACAGGTACTGCAGCAGGACTAACTGCAAATGCAGTGATTTTGAAAATATAGCACTTAAGTTGTATATAAAATATAAAGTACAAAAGAAATTAGGGATATTAAGTAGTTAATATCTCTTTTTTTATAGTATGAAAAATAAATAAAACTTAAAATCTTGTCCGATTTTCATATTTTATAAGAGACCTTAATAGTAGAGGAATAAATTTAAAAATTTCTCATAAGATTAAACAAAACTAAAAAGGAGTAAAGTGAAAATGAAAAACGGACAAAATGTAAATATTAAACTTGAATATGGTACAGAAAATTTAAGGGAAATATTGATAGAATTATTAAAAGAGCAATACATAAATTATATAACTATACATGAAAAATAAATGCTTATTTAAGGCTGACAATCTGAAAAGAACACGTTATAATTCAAGTATGCTTTAAATAGGCTATTTACTCTCGAAATGTTCAAATAGAAACAACAATTCTTATTTGAACTTAAAAAGAGAGGTGAATTAAGTTGAATAGAGTAAATAGTTATAGAAACATAAGAGTTGCAAAATACATAAGACTATCTCGTGAAGATGGAGATGACCGAGAAAGTGAAAGTGTAGAAAATCAAAGAGACATTATTGATAATTATATACTAGAACATGAAGAACTAATTGAAGCAGGAGAATATGTAGATGATGGTTATACTGGTACAAATTTTAATAGACCAGGATTTCAGAAAATGTTAAAAGACATAGAAGATGAAAAAATAGACTGTATCATAACAAAAGACTTATCAAGATTTGGAAGAGACCATATAGATACAGGTTACTATTTAGAAAGATTTTTACCAGCAAACAATATAAGATACATAGCGATTGGAGACAATGTAGACACAATAAAGCCAGATGGATTACAATTTTTAACTTTTAAGCTAAGTTTTAATGATTATTATGCACAAGACATATCAAATAAAATAAAAAGTGTAAAACAAAGAAAAATAGAAAAAGGAGAATATCAAGCAGGAATTCCGCCTTATGGATATAAAAAAGATACAGAAATAAAAAATCATTTAGTACCTGATGAATATAGTTCTGAAATTATAAAAGAAATATTTGATATGTATGTAAATAAAGGAATGTCAACAATAAAAATAGCTGATGAACTAAATAGAAGAGAAATAGAGCCACCGGCAATGTATTTAAAAATACCTACATATATGAAGAAAAAAAGCGTAAATCCAAATGGAAAATATGTGTGGCTTAGAGCACAAATTGGAAAGATTTTAAGAAATGAAGTTTATCTTCGGAAGTGTAGTAGGAAGAAAATTTCAAAAAGTAAGCCATAAAATAGCAAAAATAAGATGCACTAAAAAAGAAGAACATATCGTCTTAGAAAATATGCATGAGTCAATTATAGATATTGAAACTTGGAATAAAGCACAAGATAAATTAAATGGATATTCAAAATCAAGAGATAGGAAATATGACCATCTACTAAAAGGATTAGTATATTGTGGAGAATGTGGAAATAAGGCAACTATAAGATGTAGAGAAGAAAAAAGAAAAAATGGAACAGTTTGGAGAGCTACATATTTTATTTGTTCTAAAAGAAATAATTACAGTGATCTATGTGATTGTAAACAAATTTCAGCAAATTTAATAGAAGAAGCAGTAAATAAAAAAATAAAAGAAGAAATACAAAAAATAAATTTCACGGAAAAAGAAATAAGACATATATATGAACAAGGGGAAAAAGAAGCTAAAAGTAAGAGTAATTTATTACAAACAAAATTGAAAGAATTACAAAAAACTTTAAAAAATATAGAAAATACAATTGAAGAAATATATCAAGATAAAATAAATAAAATTATACAAATTGAAGATTTTAAAATTATCTATGAAAAAAAGCAAAAAGAGAGAAATAAAATTTTAAAAGAAATAAAAGAGATAGAAACTCAACTTGAAGAAAACAATAAAAAATCACCAAAAATTAATTTTAAAGAAATAAAACAAATTGCAAATGAGTTCTTAAAAATGGAAAAGCCAAATAAAATGGTACTAGAAAAGTTAATTGAACGAATAGAATTTGATAAAGAAAAAAATATAAAGATAAAATTTACTTTTCAAAATCATCCTAATATTAGGATGAAATAAGTACATATAAATAAATGATAGAAGCGGTTAATCAATCGCTAAAATGGACTAACAAATTGTAAATAACAAGTTATTAAGAATTTGTAACGTTCGTATAATTCAGTTCTACGTCAGCTAAAGCTTCCAAGAACTGAAATAAAATTAGACATTAAGAAATTAGGAAATCATACAGTAAATCATAAAAGTATGCCATCTTTAAATGCAGAAGAAATAAAAAAAGAAGTAATGGATTTACATCAAAGTATGTATGAAAAATTTGGTTATGAAATGAAATATATACGTCCACCAAAAGGTGAGTTTAGTAGCAATTCTTTAGCTGAAACAAAAAAACTAGGATATGAAACAGTAATGTGGTCATTTGCATATGAAGACTGGAATGAAAACAATCAACCAAATGAAGAAAAAAGCAAAAAGAAAATTTTAGAAAATCTTCATAATGGAGAAATTATGCTATTACATGGAAATTCGAAAACAAATACTAATATATTAGATAGTGTAATCAAAGAAACAAAAGAAATGGGGTATGAATTTAAATCACTAGATGAATTTGAAATTTAAGTAGGAGGCAAAAGTGAAAAAGAAAAATTATAGTAGAAAAATAGATAAATTTTTAGAAATTCCAAAAGAAGTATATTCTAATAACCCTAAAATTGTAATTACTGGCTTTGATGAATTAATAGTAGAAAATTTCAAAGGAATATTAGAATATGAAGAATTTTTCGTAAGGATAAGTACATATATAGGTATTATAAGTATAAATGGATATAATTTGAATTTGGAAAATATGTCAGATGATGACATAAAAGTAACAGGAAAAATTGAGAGTTTGGATATTGAAAGAACATTAGATGAAGGAGATTAAATATGTGGATAAAAATTTTACTTTCATATATTTTAGGATATTTAAAAGTATCAGTAGAAGGATATTATATAGAAAGATTAATAAATATTTGTAGAAATCAAAAAATTACAGTATGGAATATAAAGAAAAAAGAAGATATAAAAATATATTTTAATATAGGAATAAATGACTTTAAAAAAGTAGCCAAAATTGCAAAAAAAACTCAAAGTAAAATCAAGATCGAACAAAAAAGAGGCCTTCCTTTTTTATTACATAGATATAAAAAAAGAAAAATATTTCTAGCATTTCTTCTAATTCTTGTGATTTTAATAACTTTATCCTCAAATTTTGTATGGAATGTGGAAATAACAGAAGAAAATGGGCAAGAGATAGAAAATATTGCACAAGATATAGAAAATGCTGGTTTAAAAACAGGAGTATTAAAATCTAAAATAGATACAAAAGAAATAATAAATAAAATAAGATTAGAAAGAGATGATATAGCATGGATGGGAATAGAACTAAAAGGAACAAATGCTATTGTAAAATTAGTTAAATCAGAAGAAAAACCAGAAATAGTAGATGAAAACGAATATTGTAATATTGTTTCTGATAAAGAAGGAGTAATTACAAAAATAAATGCAGGAAATGGTACTGCAAATGTAAAAGTTGGAGATGTGGTAAAGGCTGGTGATATTTTAATAAATGGATGGATGGAAGGTAAATATACTGGAGTAAGATATGTGCATGCACAAGGAGAAATAGAAGCAAAAGTCTGGTATACTAAATCAAAAACAGTCTCTTTAAATACTACGGAAAGACAGGAAACAGGAAATATAGAGGAGTCATATTCGATAAAAATAAATAATTTTAAAATAAATTTGCCTAAAGGGGTTTCAAAATTTGAAAATTATGATACAATAGAAAACGAGAATAAAATAAGAATATTTTCAAACTTCTACTTACCAATTTCTATTATAAAAACAACAAACAAGGAAATAGAAGAAATACAAAAAACATACACTGTTGAAGAAGCAAAAAACAAGGCAATAACAGAGTTAGAAGAAGAGTTAGATAAGGAAATTGAAAATAAAGAAAAAATAGTAAATAAAAACATAAATACCTACGAAAACGAAGGAACCGTAGATGTATATGTCACTTATGAAGTACTTGAAAATATAGGCACCAATGAAAAGATTGTATTTTGAAGGGATGATAAGTAATGGAAGAAAGAAGTTTAAGAATAACTGGAACAGATAAAACATTTTTTAATAAAATAACTAATACATTAACAAAAATATTAATACCAACAAAAATAGGGCTAAATGGAATGCTTATTTCTATAAAAAGAAATAGCTTATTAAAAGCCTATGAAAATTATGTGTCTGATGAAAATAACAATGAGGAACTAGAGAAAAAATATAATACTGCATATGAAGCATATTTAGAATCATTAGATAAATATGTTATGGATTCTGTGTATAAAAAAGTAAAAAATAACACAGCTTCAGAATTCGAAAAAAATGCATTAGCAAAATATTATGAAATAACTAGCTTGAAAGAAAATGAATACAATGAGTATAGATATAGAAAACAAAAATATCTATTAGAATTAGATTATGAAGGAATAAAAGTAAATAACAAAGGAAAATTGTTAGAAAAATATAATAAATTCTATATTTCTAAAATGGATAGTTTATATAAATCAATATTAAAAAATTATTCAATAAAAGTTGCAGATACAATTAATAAATATGATTCAAGCAAAGAATGGATTTATACAAAAATATTCTATACATTAGAAGAATATATTAAAAATATATTAACACTAAAAATAGATGGAAATTATGAAAAAGAAAATAAGGATATTATAACTGAATATGAAAAATTCGAAAGTTATACAGTAGGAAAACTAGATACAAGAGATAACATAGAAAAAAATATGGTGTTATTAGAAATAAGTAGAAAACTATTCACACATAGTTTACCACTAATTGTTGCAGAACAATGTTATGAAAAACTATTAAAAGATGCAAGGGTATTAGTACAAGATACAAAAATTGCAACAAAAAGAGAAAGAGCATATTCAATGTTAATTACATTAATAGAAAACTATAATGTAAAACTATTATCAACAAAAGTATATTGGAATACTCCAAAAGAAAGAGAAGAATACAAGAAGTTTTTAGCAAAATATAAAGAAATATCAAAATTAAAAGAAAATAACTTTATAGAATATGTAAAAGAAAAAGAAGTATTATTTATAAAAAATGATATGAAAAAATTATGGAATACAAAAACTGACTATTCAAAAATAATAAAATACTACAAAAGAAAACTAGTAGATTATAGTGCAATGAGACAATTAAGTAACTCTTGCAGAACAGCAAATAACTTTACTAGAAAGCTAAAAAAGGAAGTAGCATAAAATGTATGAAATAATATATGAAGATATAGAAGAAAAAAAAGAATATGAAAAAGTAATATCAAAAGTTTTAGAACAATGTTTTAAAGAAGAAAAAATAGAAAACTCAAAATTATATATTACAATAACATTAACAACTCCTGAAAATATAAGGAAAGTAAATAAGGAATTTAGGAATATAGATAAAGAAACAGATGTACTTTCTTTTCCTATGTTTGAAAAAGAAGAATTAGATAATATGATAAAAAATAAAAAATTTGAATATGAAGATGTTTTAGGAGATATCATCATTTCAATTGATAGAGTTGAAAGACAAGCTGAAGAATATGGGCATAGTTTTGAAAGAGAGCTAAGCTATATGGTAGTACATGGCTTTTATCATTTAATGGGATATGACCATATACAAGAGCAAGATAAGGTTATTATGAGGAAGAAAGAAGATAAAATTTTAGAAGATTTAAAAATAAGTAGAGACTAGTATAACTAAGGAGGAATGAAATGGCAGGACACGGAAAGAAAAATTCTGGAGTTAGAATACTAATAATTGTACTAGTAATTTTAATCATTGTGGCAGGAGGAGTACTTGCATATAAAATTATGCAAGATAAACAAGAAGTAGGAACGACAACTACAGAAGAAAAACAAAATAATATATTAACAGGGGTATCTGAAACAAAGCAGGTACAAATATTTAAAGGGAATGAAAGACCAATAGCGGTGATGATAGATAATCATGAAGATGCCTGGCCACAAGCAGGATTACAACAAGCATATATGGTATATGAAATTATAGCTGAAGGCGGAGAAACAAGACTTATGGCATTATTTAAAGGTGTAGACCTAGATAAAATAGGGCCAGTAAGAAGTGCAAGACATTATTTCTTAGATTATGCAATGGAAAATGATGCAATATATGTACACTTTGGACAAAGTCCACAAGCAGAAAGTGATATAAAAAAGTATAGTATTGATGATATAAATGGTATATCTGAAGATGGAACAACATTCTCACGAGTAAAAGATAAATATGCACCACATAATGCAGTAACAAGTACAGAAAATTTACTACAATCAGCAAAAAATAAAAAATATAGAACAACTTCTGATGAAGAAAGTGTGTTAAACTATACAGTTGATGAAGTGAATTTAAATGATGGGCAAGGAGCAGTAAATGTAACAATTCCACATTCAGAACTTCAAACTGTTCAGTACATGTATGATGAAGAAAATAAAGTTTATGAAAGAATTGCAAGAGGAGAAGAACAAACAGATTGGGATACAGGCGATATAATTACTGTAAAAAATATAATTATAACATTTTGCAATAATTACACTTTAGAAGATGGTGAAAACAAAGGAAGACAAGGATTAAACAACATAGGTACATTTGATGGATATTATATTACAAATGGAAAAGCAATAAGAATAAAATGTATAAAAAATGCAAGAGATGAAAAAACTACATATCAAGATTTAGAAGGAAATGAAATTAAAGTAAATGATGGAAATACTTATGTACATATTTGTCCTAAAAATGCAGATGTTGTTTTAGAAGCACCAGAATCTGTACAAGAAGCACCTATGGAAGGAGAATAAAAATGAATGTTTATGATACAGCAAATAGATTAGCAGGAGAAATAAAAAATTCAGAAGAATATGTTAATTTTAAAATGGCAAGACAAGCGATAAATTTAAATACATCTTTAAAAGAAAAAATGAAAGAATTTGATAAAGTAAGATATGAAACACAAATTACAGCAATGCAAACTGGAAAAAGAGATGAAGAAAGTTATAAGAAAATGCAAGATTTATATGCAGAACTTATAGAAGATGACACAGCTAAAAAATATTTTGATGCAGAAACAAAATTTAATATTTTAATTGCTGATGTAAATAGAATAATAGGTGAAGCTATAAAAGATGTAATGGAATAAAAATAAATATAAAAGAAATCTAGGAAGAAAAGCTTTAAGGAAACTTTTAAGTATTTCTTCCTTTTTTAGAATAAGGGGATGGTAAAACATGGAATATTTGATTCTAGCAATAATTATATTAATAATAGTAATAATATTAAAATTTGTCTTTGAATATAAACTAAAAAATCTAAAAGAACTTGGAAAAGATAAAGAACTGGACAAGCTAGCAGATAAATATCCAGAAAATATTGATATGTGCAAAAGCTATTTAAAAATGTTAAATAATGATACTGTAGAAATAGAAGAAAATAAGGACTCTGAAACAAGTTTGTACATTGCAATTACAAATAAAATAAGTATTGCAAATGTTAGAAATACATACACAAGAATACAAACAATAGCACACGAATGTTTACATTCTGTACAAGATAGAAAATTATTGATGTTTAATTTCTGGTTTTCAAATGTATATTTATTATATTTTTTAATAATTAGTATATTAGAAATATTTAATATTTTACCATATAAGATGATGTTTTTAGTAATATTTATATTACTTAGCTTTGTATATTATATGGTAAGAGCTTTTTTAGAAAACGATGCTATGATAAAAGCAAAATACTTAGCTAAAGATTATATGGAAAATATGAAGATTTCTACAAAAGAAGAAATAGAAAAAATAGTTTCAGGATTTGATAAGATAAATAATAAAGGAATTAAATGTATAAACTATAACCTATTTTTAGGTTGTATGATAAAAATATTAATATTTTTAATACTTTGTATATTTTAGAATATAGTAAAAAGCTATATAAGAAAGCAATAACTTTCATTATATAGCTTTTTGATTTTCAGGATTAATTTCAGAAATATTATCCATATCTTTATTATCATTATCATCTTCAGACTCTAATAATAAATCTAAAATCTTTGGATAAATATGATTAGCATTTTTATTCCAATTATCAACAATTTTTTTTGCTCTTTCTCTTGAACCAGCAAAAGTTCTTACTTCGAAAATTGTTTCATTGTTTTCAATTATTTTACATTTAACGGTATAACTATTTTCATTTTTAGGAATAAATTCTGCAATAACAGAAGATTCCTCTGCTAAATTTTTAAATTCTTCTTTAAATTTATTATCTGCTTTTAATTTTAGAATTCCTGGTAAAACATCTTTTGTAAGAATATATGCATTTTTTCCTTCAGAAGTAATTCTGACAACTGGTTCTTCTTCTTTTGTGTATGAACCTACTAACTTTGAATCTATTAAGTCTGTTAAGATTTGTTTAAATATAAAGTAATTAATATTATTTATAGAAGTAATAATTTTAAATAAATCATCTTGCTTAATATCACGAGAAATGCGAGTTAAAATATATAATATTAACACTTTATTCTCAGCCAAAGTAGTAGTAGCATCTGAATTTGAACTCATAAAAAGCACTCCTTACTTTGATTTTTTTAGGATTATATCATAAAATCCAAAAAAAGTAAAATAAAATCTTTCCTAAATAGAAAAATAGTGATATAATATGAATTGTTCTAAAGATAAATATTAAAAATGAATAAAAGACAAATAAAAAGCATCCTGTAATAAATGAAAATGAACTTTGACAACAAAATACCCCCTAATATA
>OCPV01001407.1_pt1 | contig 13269 bp, 10 predicted proteins | sample 1538511 | NCBI WGS metagenome assembly OCPV01 (sample SAMN04571704, study PRJEB22368) | human gut metagenome | biome: human gut; material: stool | host: Homo sapiens | place: Luxembourg | collected 2012-08-30 | reverse complement strand
TTCCCGCCTTTACTATATTATATAATGTATAGTGAGCTACACGATGAGCCGGATGAGCGATCTCATTTGATACCAATACCGGGAGTAATGCCGTAAACAGTCCATGCGATACCGCAAGGCTCCGTTTGTTCTCCTCGGTATTCTCCCTCTCCTCGTCATCCTCTTCGAAAAATCCGTCCGTGAACGTACCGATACCGGTATGTAAAGACTGGTTCTTTTTCTCGAAGCGATCGGCTACAGAAAAGGATAATTGTCCGATCGTAACAGCCCTCTGTACACTGATGAAAGCCGCATACGCCTTCCGGCTCCATCTTCTGAAACGGAGTGCCTGCGAACGATATGTATACGACTTTCTCATCCTCTAATTTTCAATTGTCAAGCCACTTTATCCAGTTTCTTCATGATAGAGAACATGAACAACGCGGACAGTAAACAAAGAACGATCAACACGCTCCATACCATCCATAACTGCATGCCTCCCCACAAATAGCCGATGATAGCGACCAGATAGTTACCGATAGCCGTAGCCACGAACCACCCACCCATCATCATACCTTTGTATTTAGGAGGAGCCACTTTGGATACGAAAGAGATACCCATCGGAGAAAGCAATAATTCGGCGAAGGTCAATACCAGATAAGTCGAGATCAACCAGTTCGGAGAAACCAATACCTGCAATTTGCTATCTGCCGCTAAAGCGTCCGGTGTAGGCAAGCCCATAGAACCGATCGCTAAGATCAAGAAACCGCAAGCGGCGATCATCATACCCAATCCGATCTTACGAGGAGCGGACGGCTCTTTCTTCTTATTAGCCAGGTAACCAAAGAGCGCCAATGATACCGGAGTCAATACAACCACGAAGAACGGGTTAAATTGCTGGAAGGTCTGCGGAAGGATCGTTACGGTTTCCGGCATAGCCATATATTTGATACCTAGAGCGGCTAATGCGGCCACGGTCACGATGCCGGCGATCGTTTTGCCTTTGCTCGTTGTGGATTGTGCGATAGCGAATCCTCCATACACGGCGATAACCAATAATGTTAAGTTAATCACATCAAAGCCGATACGATCCAGTCCGGTCACTTGGTTGGCCGTATAGTCGCGAGCAAAGAACGTCATTGTCAGACCATTTTGATGGAAAGCCATCCAGAAGAACAATACCACGGCGAATACCAGCAGCAAGGCGGTGATACGTTGTTTCGTCTCGGCAGGTGACAATTCCTCTTGCGGAGCGTGGGAAGCCTGTGCTTGTTTGGTATTGACATCCGCATGCTTAAAGGTAGAGCGGAATCCCATATAGATAGCCATCGATATGATCAATGAGATACAAGCTACGCCGAATCCATAGTTGTATGCCTCGGACAACTTCTCGATATACGTGGAACAGAACGTAGCCATATCGCCGGTGAAACCTTGTGCGCTTTGCAGAGCGGCGAGTGCCTCTTTGTTCTCTGCGGAGATGGTTCCGTTTAAGAATTGGTGAGCGAGTGCCGGAATTTGTGACTCGTAGAAAAGGTTATACTTACCCAACATCCAGTCTGTCATTTTAGTGGCAGCCGTAGGTGCGTACATGGCACCGATATTGATCGCCATATAAAACAAACTAAAGGCTTGGTCACGTTTACTTCTATATTCCGGGGCATCATAAAGATTACCTACCATCACTTGTAAGTTACCTTTAAATAATCCGGTACCGCAAGCGATTAGCGCTAGCGAGCCGAACATCATGATTTTTCCCGAGGCGGCATCTGTTGGGATGGCTAATAAAAGATAACCGACAAACATGATGATGATACCCGAGGTAACCATCTTTCCATAACCGAACTTATCGGCCATCATACCGCCAATCAATGGCATAAAATACACGAACGCTAAGAAGCTAGCGAAAATCGTTGATGTCTCAGCGGCCGTATAGCCGAATTTCGCTTGCAAGAATAATGTGAAAATCGCAAGCATCGTGTAATAACCGAAGCGTTCGCCCGTGTTCGCGAGTGCTAGGGCATAGAGACCTTTAGGTTGTCCTTGTAACATGTGTTTTAGATAATATTAGTTTATACTTATTGAATAATTTGCTTTATGGCGCCGGTTTCCGGATAGAAAAGAACCTTGACAGGGGCTTTCTTATCCTCAAACATAACAGGGGCTAATCCTTCCCGTGTTCCGAATTGAGTGATTTGGGCCTCTCCTTTGTAGAGTGTTTTTTTGTTCATTAGTATTTCTATGCTGGCTTTTCCCGGAACATTGTAGACGATTCCTTTCAATGATTTGTCTTTCTTCTCGGCTTCCTTGGCATCAAGGATCGGAGCTCTTTCTGTCGCTTTCAAGTTCATATAGACAGGGGTACCGCCCAAATCGTCAGCGTCTACGATACCTAGCTGCTTGGAGAAACGGAACAATACTTCTTTGTCTAGGTTGTCGTGAGGGATAATGCTTACCTCATAATGCTCGGTTTCTTTGGTCAAGATTCCGGTGAATAGGTTTGTTAATGCTTTTTCTTGCTCCTCCAATTGCTGGATCACCAGTTTCATGGCTTCACCATCGGGGGGTAAATTATCCGCCTCGCCGGTCAAGATGTTCAAACGGCTTTCCCGGATACGGTAAATTTGTTTGGCGGTGGAGCCTGCCATTAGTAATTCCTCCGAGAAAACGGAAGCGTCTGTCACTTTTTGCTGAGGACCTTTATTTTTCTTTACAGCATCTAGCTCGGATTCAACAGGCGTATATTCTGCGTTTATCGAGCATAATAATCCATCTTCGGTAAGATAAGCGTAAGGGGCGACCGTACCTTGCTTGAATTCTACGATATAGGTATTATCCGCATCGGGTAATCCCCGGTTGATCAGACTGATTTTTCCGAGATCGAAATAAACCTTGTCTTCCGTGACTGCATCCTTTACGCCTAGATACTTCTCTGCATATTGATAGTAAGGCCCGGCTTTGCAAGTTACTTTCGTCACTTCTGCATCAACGACTAGCGAGGTCTTGGGTAACGAGTAGGTGATTCCGAAATTATTGGCTTTTACGGCGTTCTTTTTTACCACCTTGGTTTGTGCCATAAGCGGCATCCCGAGGAGTAAACTAGCTATAATGATTATATTCTTCATATCCCAGTTTATTTTAATTCTGTATATTATTGCGCAAAACTAGGAAATATTTTGCTTAAAACCAATTGGAAGTATTCTTATTGCATGAAAATCCCGGACAACATTAAGAATTTCTAGATTCGCATTGTTCGGGATTCTGAGGATGTCCGGGGGAGAAAGCTTAAAATAGCACGTCTATATAGATCGGCAGGTGATCGGACGACTGGATATCGATCACTTGGTCGTTGATAATCCTAAATTCATGCTTTAGGTCGCCGAAGATATAATCTAAACGCAAACGGGGATGATCCGAGGGGTAGGTCTCTAACGTAGGGTCGGATAAGAGCCTCCACGTTTGTTTCATCGCCTTGAATTCCTTAGAGTCTGGCTCCATGTTGAAGTCTCCGGTGATCAGGATTGGTTTGTTTTCGCTTTTCATCGTCTCATTGATGAGTCGTATAGAGGCCAGGCGAGAGTCTGGGTCGAGCGAGAAATGTGTGTTACACAAGGTATAGTTCGGATATTCGAGACAAAGGAAGGTACGTGGCTCTTCCTTTCCCGGCAGGGGTATGTATTGGTAGCTGCGAGGTTTCTTGCGGGAGAGTGCGGCGATTCCGTATAATCCCTTAGAACGTTCTGTGGCGGGTGCGAAGATTGGATACATGCCGGTCAACCGTGCCAATTCTGCATATTGGTTGATCCATCCAGAGCGTTCGCATACACTGTCCACCTCTTGTAGCCCGACATAGTCCGGCTGGATCTTGTTGATCACTTCAGCGATTCGCTTCAAATTGGTCTGTTGGTCCATACCGATCCCGATGCGGATGTTGTAGCTCATGATTCTTAACGATTGTCGTGTCTTGCATAGGCCACTTCCCAAATTTAGGAGGGCGATGGTTAGGAGAAATAAGATTCGTTTCATGGATTTCTAAGGTATTTCGTGAATAGAAACCCCCGCAGACAACAAGAAGGACTATCTGCGGGGGGCTACAGTTATAAAAATTGAAGATTAATAATTATCGTTCTGTGTTAATGCGCCTCCTACATAGTCGATCTCGCTTTGTGGAATCGGGTAGGGGTATGTCTTATCGGTGACGAGTGTCCCGGCACCGGAATACTTGCCCTCATCAGTCTTGCCGAATTTCTGCATCGTAGATACGAAGGTGCCCCAGCGAATTAAGTCGTAGAAGCGTAATCCCTCGCCTGCAAGTTCGATACGGCGTTCGTGGCGAACGGCGGCACGCAGATCATCGGAAGCTTTCACTTTATACTTAGCGTTGAAAGTATCCTCGGTCACTCGATCGCTCTCCTTGAGATTGAACTTACGGTATTTTGCGTAGCTATCTGTCAAGGAGGTTGTCACGAAGGCACGGTAACGTACTTGGTTGATCAGGTCCGCCGCCAGTTGTTTGTCGCCACCCGTCTCGATCAGGCATTCAGCGTACATCAGCAATACATCGGCATAGCGGATGTGATAGTGGGTCCAATCCGTGTTCAATAAATCGTTTAGTGGCCGTCTGGAGAAGTCTGGATACTGCTTGCGGCTGTGTTGCTGTGGGAAATTGTCGTAGCCGGAATAGTCGTGTACCTCTTCGGAACCATCGTTCTTGACGAATATATCGCCGGATGACAATACCGTGTGTACCAAGCGTGGATCGCCTACCTCATATTCGTCTACCAAATCCTTCGTCGGACACTCGCCGCCCCATCCGCCGGCAATACCGCGACCGACATTCATTTGTGGACAAACGCTACCGCTAGTGTAGCTAGGAATGTAAGAGCGCAGGGTGATGAAGACGGACTCTTTTGACATATAGCCCTCTGTGGCGTTATTGAATAGCTTCTCGTAGTCATCTACTAATTCATAGCTTCCGGATTCGACAACTGCCTTCAGGTCTTTCAGAGCCTCTCCGTAGTTGCCGTAGAACATCAATACCCTAGCACGGAAAGCCATGGCGGCCTCTTTGGTGATTCGTCCAATCTCGCTGGTTGGAAGGCTTTTTGCATTAGGTAGATTAGGTTCGGCAATTGCGGTGTTCAGGTCTTTCAGGATAAAGTTCATGACCTCCTCCTTGCTGGATTTCGTGATCGTACTTTTGTCGACGACTTCCAGGGGCTTGTCAAGTAGTGGAATATTCTGGAAGATTGTAGCTAGGTCGTAGTAATAGAACGCACGCATGAATTGAGCCTCTGCGATCCATCGCTGTTTGGTTTCTGTGCTGACCAAGCCTCCGGCATCATCGATCAATTCTGATTCAGGTGTGATTAGCGATAGGAATACGTTGCAGGCTGAGATCGCTGTTTGGTAGCGATGAGTCCAAAGGTCGGACAAGACTTGATTAGTCGCCATTGGTGTTCCGCGGGCGATTTCCGTGATACGAACGCGGTCTCCTGCATCAGAGCCGCCTTTGGAGCAGTCGTCGCTCAATTGATCTCCCAAGACAAATTTCATGTCCTGATAGTTCCAGCTATCCTGTAAGGGCTGATAGCAATTGACCAAAAGTTTGTAGCCGGCATCCTTGGTACTCAGATAAGTTACCTCATCCAATGTTCCCAATGGCGGGCGGTCTAGAAAGTCGCTGTTACAGCTTGTCGTAAGGGCACCGACGCATGCGATCGATACAAGTAATTTCCCTATGTTAACTATAGATTTCATAATAATTCATTTTAAGATTATAATTTCAAACTAAGACCGAACATGAATGTACGCGGTTGCGGATAGAATCCCATATCACAGCCTTTGTAAAGAGGCGAGTTATTGATCTCTCCGATCTCAGGATCTAGTCCGGAATAACCGGTGATCGTGAATAAGTTCTGTGCGGCAACAAAGAAACGAAGGTTGTTGATCGTGATCTTCTTAGTCCATTCGGACGGAAGCGTATAACCGATTGTCAGGTTCTTCAAACGAACATAAGAACCGTTTTCCACATACCAATCGGACATTTCCAAGTTCATGCGGCTATCCGCATCGATTGCGAAGTTCTCGTTTGTACTACCTGGTCCGTTCCAGTAGGTTGTTAATATATCTTTCGGAGCATTGTACCAACCGGTACCTGAATAGATGTCATATTTCAATATGTTTAAGATGTCGTTGCCGACTGATCCTTGGAAGAAGGCGGAAATGTCGAATCCTTTCCATTCTGCGCCTAAGGTCAAACCAAAGGTGAAGTCTGGATGAGGATTTCCTGTCATCGTGCGGTCTTCGTCGTCTAGTTTACCATCTTTGTTTAAATCTTGGAACTTTAAGTCGCCCGGCTTTGCGTTTGGCATTACCATTTGACCGTTGTTCTTGTAGTTGTCGATCTCTTCTTGGGTCTGGAAGACACCATCGGTTTTATATCCGTAGAAATAACCGATCGGTTGTCCTGGCTCTGTCATCGTATAGGAGAAGTATCCTAGATGGATGCCTTTACCCGGAATATTCGCTCCACTGCCTAGGCTTTTTACCTTATTTTTATAGGTGGATACGTTTCCGTTGATATGATATTGGAAGTCGTTCCCGATCTTACCGTCGTATCCTAGCGTTACTTCAAAACCTTTATTGCTTACGCTACCGGCATTCATCCACGGCGTGTTGGGGAATCCTAGTGAACTGGGCACGGGTACTTGCACCAACATATCACTTGTCTGACGGTCAAAGTAGTCGAAGGTTGCTCTCAAGGAACCTTGGAAAAAGGCCAAATCCAATCCGAAGTCCAGTTGGCGAGTAGTCTCCCATTTCAGATCCGGATTACCCACCTGCGTACGTCCGGCATACAAGTTCGTCTGATACGGATTACCGAAGAGGTAGTAGCTACCATTTCCGAATGTATTCATATAGGCTCCGGAGGAGATAGTCTGGTTACCGATCTCACCCCAAGCTGCTCTTAACTTACCTTGTGACAGCCACTCAAGGTTATTCATGAAGCTCTCTTCCGAGAAATTCCAACCGGCGGATACGGAGGGGAAGCAACCCCAGCGATTACCATCCGCAAATTTAGAGGATCCATCCCAACGGATATTGGCTGTGATCATATAACGGTTGTCAAAGGAATAAAATACACGACCGAAATAAGAATTCAGCGTACTTGTGGCGTAGTAGCCTGATGCGGCGGGATTCATGGTACCGGCGTTGATGATCTGCTGGTTCGGGTTGTTGTTGACCTGTCCTTCTTTATAGGCGTAGATCTCTTCGTAGCGTTCTTTCTCCGCGGAGGTACCGACCATGGCTGTTACTGCATGTTTGTCGAATTTTTGATTGTAAGTTAGGTAATTGTCGAATACCCAGTAATCTTTATTCGCTACGCTCCGACTGGCGCCCGCATAAGTGGAGTACTCATCTCCATCCAGATAGTAAGAAGGACGGAAAGAGTCGCTTTGGTTACGGACTAAGTCAAGAGCGATACTGGATTTGAAGGTTAAGAAGGGTAACAACTTGACTTCGCCGGAGATATTACTTTTCGTGGCGATCCCGTGCCATTGATTTAATGCGGAGCGGTCTACCTGTCCAACCGTGTTCGGTTTGTTTGAGTAAATCACGCCTGTATAGCGAGACCAAGGATTGGTCGGCTCATAACCACCCATAATCCGGTTTTGCAAGAAATCTGGGATATCCACTAGGTTGTCGCGATATACCGGAGTGATTGGGTCTGCCGCAAGGGTACTGAACACGGTTGCTGTGTAAGAGTTATTCTCATCTAGGTTGCGCCTGGATTCGTACGTGACGTTCACATTTGCGGAGAGGTTCAACCACTTGGTTACCTCAGAGTCTACGTTCAATCGACCGGAGAGGCGTTCATAGTCGGAACCTTTCAAGATTCCTTGTTGATCCATATAGCCAAAGCTAGCACGGTATCTGAGTTTCTTCATACCTCCAGAGAAAGCTAGGTTGTAATTCTGACTGATAGCTTCCTTGGGTTTACGGGTACTCTCTTTCCACCAATCCGTACCGGATCGTCCTCCGTTTTTCCCTAGGAAAGTAAGGATCTGCTCTCGCTTCTCTGATGTGGCGAAATCATCGATCAAGGCTTTCCCGGATGCGGCGTAAGCCCGGTTCTTATATTCCATGAAACCTTCGGCGTCTAGCATGTCATACGTTTTCACTACATCTTGGAAACCAATGTTCATATCAAACTCGATGTTGCTTCGGTAACTCTCGCCGGAAGCTCCTCGCTTTGTGGACACTAGGATCACACCGTTGGCAGCACGGGCACCATAGATCGCTTGTGCGGAAGCGTCTTTCAATACCTCTATGCTCTCGATATCACGGGCATTTAACCAACCGATATCACCTTGAGGTAGACCATCTACTACATACAACGGATCATTATTATTGATAGTACCGACACCACGGATACGGACATTACCGAGTGAACCTGGGCTACCGGAACTAGATGTTATGGTTACACCGGCTGCTTTTCCTTGCAAGGCGTCGGCAGCGCTGCGAAGCGGTAGGTTCGAGATCTCATCTCCTTTTACTTGAGAAACAGCTCCGGTTAAATCTCTTTTCTTGAAGGAACCGTAACCAACAACTACTACCTCATCCAACTTTTGAGTGTCTTCCGCTAAAGTGACGTTGAGGTTACTTTTATTGCCTATGTTGATACTTTGTTGGAGATAGCCGATGTACGAGAATTCAACGGTAGCGTTGGAGGGAACATTCTCTAGAATGTAGTTTCCGTCCATATCGGTCATAGATCCGATTGTCGTACCTTTCACTACAACGTTTACTCCGATCAGAGGCTCCCCATCTTGTCCTACTACTTGTCCGGTTAGCCGTTTGCGATTTTGGTTGGTGGATGGCAACTCCGTATCTTTCATGGTCTTGTTGGTAAGTACTACGTGATTCTTGACGATCTTATACGTAATATCCGTACCTCTAAAGACATTGTTTAATACTTGTTCTATGGATTCTTCATGGATATTGACATCAACCCGTTTATTCAAATTGATTTGATTGTCATTATAAAAGAATTTATATTCACTTTGGTCTTCAATCGCCTTAAAAACTTCAGTGATAGTTCCTTTTGTGATATTTAAGGATATAATTTGTGCTGATGCCGCTACTGTGTACGGCTGGAAAAAGGTTAAGCACAAACCTAAAAATAATGATTTTTTCAGGGTTCTGTAATTAGTTCTACCGGAACCATTGACATTCCCCGATATGAAATATCAGAGATGGATAAACAAGAGGCTGTGGAAGATAATGATCCTTATTCGATACTTAGTATTTTTGAAATAGAACGAATCACGGAAAATACGATAGAGGAATTACCAGATCAATGTAAATCCATTTTTAAATTGAGTCGTATAAATGGACTCAAGAACCAAGAGATCGCAGATAAATTGGCTATCTCCGTCCGTACAGTGGAAACACAGATATATAGAGCCCTTAAGATTTTGAAAAGTAGATTGAAAGACTATCTGGTTTCTTGAAAAAATATAATACAAAAATCTATCAATCTTGTAAGTAGCACATCGTTTTGAAGTGTCATACATATAGAATCGAGAAAAAACAATGAAAGAATATATAAAAAATATAATTGCGGAAAGTCTCAAAGACGAAGTAGATGTTGATAGGGAGTGGGAGCGTTTGTTTTCATCCATAGAGAAAAAAACTATTTCCAAAATGAAAACAAGAGGGCTATTCCTTCAATACATGAAATATGCCGCTGCCGTGGTTTTGGGCATAGGTATTTCACTATCAACGTTGTATCTTACGAATCAAGAGAACTTATCGACAGTTGGAAATTATAAATTAGTAACGAGCAAAGGAGAGAAGAGCTATTTGCAATTACCGGATGGTACGAAGGTTTGGCTTAACTCTTGTACAACTCTAGAATATGCGGAGAACTACGGCCATTCCAATCGTAGCATTTATTTGGATGGAGAAGCTTATTTTGAAGTCGCAAAGAATAAAGACTTACCATTTGTTGTAAAGGCAAACGGTATCGATGTGAAAGCGATTGGTACGGCCTTTAATGTTTCCGCTTATATGGAAGACTCGCAACTAACCACAACCTTGTTCAATGGCAAGGTCGCCGTACAACCTACGTTGACTAAACAAGAGGTCTTACTTGAGCCTAACCAAGTGGCGGTTTATGATAAAAGTAGAAATAAGATAGAAGTAGTGCCTTACGATAAGAAACTATTCGCTCAATGGAGAGGAGGTTTCTTGTCTTTTGAAATGATGTATCTGCAAGATATAACAAAGTTGTTGGAAAGGAACTATAACGTTGTGTTTCGTTATGAAAATCAAGGGATAAAAAAATTAAGGTTTAGCGGAAGTTTCCGTAACAACGAAGATTTATCGGAGATTCTCAATGTGATAAAGACGAATACGGGCATTCGCTATCAAATACTGAAAGATACTATAGTAATCAAATAATAAATCATTGAATTATTAATCTTAAAAACAGTCTTGCTTATGAGAAATGGATGATTTTTAGTGTAATACGGATAAAAACGTAACATTGTTAGATCTTATTATTAATCTTAAATTTATTAATTATGGCTAATCAGATAGGGAGTTCCGGTAGAACGAAGGTAATTGAGGCATTCGTTCTGTATAGCCCTGTATAAATAAGCGTTTAAAGACGTGTGAATATCGATGTTCTCACGCTTTTCCCAGAAGCGGAGGAAGACGTTTTGTAAGATGTCTTTTGCGTCTTCCGGGTCGGGGATAAATTTTCGGCAATGTATATAAAGTTGGAGATAAACAGACTTGAACAGGGTATTAAAGGCGGCTATATCTCCTTGTTTGATCAATTCGATTATTTTGTTGTCAGATGCCATTTTATTCCCGTGTATTATTAGAAAGGTGGAGCGTATAGGCAAGGAGAACATTCCTTGGGCCTATACGCTTACTGCCTGTCAATTAATGCTGACCCTATTATAAGATTTCGTTTGCGGTTTTATTGAAATATTGGATACATTCTTTAATATCCGGTACTGAGTTTTCCCAGTTGTATTCATACTCGATAGAGAATACTCCCTTGAAATTCTGGGATTTGAGTTCTTTCAACATTTCCTTTACATCTAGGATGCCTGTGCCCCAGATCACGTCGTGCTGCTCATTCTCTCCTGCTTTTTTCGGGGCGATATCCTTGAAATGCAAAGAGATGATTCGACCTTTGAGTTGCTTTAAGCAATCAATCTGGTTTAGCCCCTCCCGACGCCAATGCCCCACATCTGAACAAGAACCTAGCAAGTGGCTGCGTCCGGAAATGGCTTTCAACAAGTTCTCCGGTTTCCAATACTCGGAAGGCTGCGGGTGATTATGGACGGAGATCTTAATGTTGTATTGCTTGGACAATTTTTCTACCAGGTCCCAATCGCTTAAAGCCGGTTCGCAAGTAATGAACTCTAGGTCCATCGCTTTCGCGAATTTGAACATCTTTTCCCAATCGGACGACTTTTCGGCTACATACACCCCGGTTCCTACGATCTTGATACCTTTGGATGCCGCAAGCTCCTTGATCTCTTTCTGAGTTTGTGCATCGAGGTTAAAATCGAATACTTTATCTCCCCATTTACCACCGAGCTTATGGCCGGGATAAATCTCGATGTATTTCAATCCCAGTTCTTGTGTCTTATCGAGAGCTTCCGTCAAAGGGAACAGGTGGAAACTATAGGATTGCATCCCTAGACGCCATCCGTTCTTCTCGGCCTTCGTTTGCGCTTCGGTTGGAATAGCCAATAGGCAGCAAACGATCGCTATCATTATTTTATAGATATGTCTTATCATATTCGGTTGTTATTAAAAGGTTTATCTTGGCATATCCGGCAGAGAGAAACCGTTGTTATACGTATGCTTGATCCATTCGTTGGCCATCTCTGCGGCGTTAAACTCGGCGAAGCGACGGTCGAAACGCGGATCTCCGTCAATTACCTTGAAATCATCCACCGTGACGATCTTGATCTTATCGTTCGGGGAGATGTTCGTAAACCGCATATTCTCTCCATCCCATTGCAACTCACGATGCAAACCTTGCAGTCCGGAGAGGCGAACGGCCAAGACTCCCATCACGACCATCTCGTTGAACGGACCGGAGAACTGGAAGTTGGATGAGGCTTCCGTACGATTTTCCGGGGATTCCTTACATGCACGGATCCAGTCTTGCTCATGGGCGTTGGTAGACCATATGTCTCCATTGCCACCTTTCACTCTCGGGATCGTCGGTTTGGGCTGGTTGAAATGTTCCATGTCGGAAACCGGTAATAAGGTCGGGTTCATTCCGTAACAGCCTGTCATGATCTTTCCTTTCGTTCCGATGAAGATGATACCGCCGTTCTCGTCGCCCATCATCTGCCCGTCTTTCAATTCTTCCGGACGGGGAGGCATCAAGCCACCATCGTACCAATAGACTTTTACTTCCGGCATCTTGACATTTCCTTTGGGCGGACGTGCGGGGAATGTATACGTTACGATCTGTGCGTGAGGAGGGGAGTACAGATTACTCAAAGTCGAGCTGCCGATTACGCTGGTCGGATATTTTAAGTCGAGTGCCCAATACAACGGGTCCATGATATGGCAAGCCATATCGCCCAAGGCCCCGGTTCCGAAGTCCCACCATCCACGCCAGTTCCAAGGGGTATAGACCGGATTATAAGGCCGCTTTTGAGCCGGGCCGATCCATAAATCCCAATCCAGTGTCTTCGGGCACTTCGGGGTATCGTTCGGCTTCATCAAGCCTTGGGGCCAGATGGGGCGGTCTGTCCAACAATGTACCTCATATACATCGCCGATTACGCCAGACTGTATCCACTCCGCGATCTGCCGGCACCAGTCGAATGAGTTACCTTGGTTACCCATTTGGGTGGCTACCTTATATTTCTTCGCCAGTTTGGTAAGCAAACGCGATTCGTAAACGGAGTGGGTAAGCGGTTTTTGCGTATAGCAATGCTTGCCTAGCGTGATTGCGTGGGCGGTCACGCCGGCATGTGTATGGTCTGGGGTGGCTACCATAATCGCGTCGATGGACTTACCCATCTCATCGAACATGACACGCCAGTCTTTAAAGCGTTTAGCCTTCGGATAGTCCTTGAAGGTCTTGTCCGCATAGTGCCAATCTACATCGCATAAAGCTACGATATTCTCCGTGTTCATGTTGGCGAGGTTACGACGTCCCATACCGCCGACACCGATACCCGCGATATTCAGTTTGTCACTAGGAGCTGTATAGCCAAAGGATTTACCGAGCACGGA
>OCPV01001377.1_pt1 | contig 13538 bp, 8 predicted proteins | sample 1538511 | NCBI WGS metagenome assembly OCPV01 (sample SAMN04571704, study PRJEB22368) | human gut metagenome | biome: human gut; material: stool | host: Homo sapiens | place: Luxembourg | collected 2012-08-30 | reverse complement strand
AAGTCGGGGGCTTTTGACCCCGACATCATATAATAACACATCCGGTTATTAAGCAAAATCCCGGGTTAACAGATTGTAGCTGCATAATACACCATTGTATAATGCATACTATAACCTGCTTACCCAGGATTTTTATATATTATTGATAATATCTATTATATTATCTATTTATTATACATCACACTCTTAAATGCTTTTATATCACACTCTTGACTGCTTTTACATCACGCTCTTAACTGTCTTAACAACATTATCAACTGTGAAGCCAAAGTGCTCGAACAATGTAGCTGCTGGACCAGAAGCACCAAAGCCCTCCATAGCAATAACCTTGCCATCAAGTCCTACATACTTATACCAGCCAAAGTCTGAAAGTGCTTCAACTGCAACTCTCTTTCTTACAGCATTAGGAAGCACGCTTTCCTTATATTCTGCTGACTGCTTATCGAACAGTTCCATGCTTGGCATACTTACAACTCTTACATCTATGCCATCCTTCTTAAGTTCTTCCTTTGCATTTACTGCAAGGCTTACTTCTGAACCGCTTGCAATTATAATTGCATCTGGAACTTCCTTCTGTGAGTCAGCTATAACATAGCCACCCTTAAGTGCATCCTTAGATGAACCCTCCATCTGTGGAAGATTCTGTCTTGTAAGTACAAGTCCTGTTGGTCCACACTCGTTCTCAACCGCATACATCCATGCTGCTGCTGTTTCTGTTCTGTCGCAAGGTCTGAATACTGTGAAGCCTGGAAGTGAACGGAATGCTGCAAGCTGTTCAATAGGTTCATGTGTTGGTCCATCCTCACCTACACCTATGCTGTCATGAGTGAATACATATGTTAATGGAAGCTTCATAAGTGCTGTAAGTCTCGCCATTGGCTTAACATAATCACTAAACACAAAGAAGGTTGCAACAAACGCCTTAAGTCCACCGTGAAGCATAAGTCCGTTTCCTATTGCCGCCATAGCCTGCTCTCTTACACCAAAGTGAAGATTGCTTCCTGCATAATTATCCTTAGAAAAATCTCCTGCATCCTTCATATTAGTCTTGTTAGATGGAGCAAGATCTGCTGAACCACCTATAAGATTAGGCATAGCCTTCTTTATCATATTAAGGATAGCTCCACTTGTATTTCTTGTGGCTTCAGCTTTATCTCCCTTTGCCCAATATTCATCAGAATTGAATAAATCAGACATGTCATAGCCATCAAAGTAGTTATCCCACAGCTCCTTCATTTCAGGATATTTCTCTACATAAGCTGCAAACAGCTCATTCCACTTATCCTCTGCCTTTGCCATATTAGCTGAAAGCTCTTTATAATGGTCATATACTTCCTGTGGAACCTCGAAGTCACCCTTACATGGCCATCCGATATTTTCCTTAAGTGCGGCAACATTATCAACACCAAGCGGCTCACCATGTGCGCTAGCCTTACCCTGCTTAGCAGGACAGCCGTATCCGATAAGAGTATTAACTTTAATAAGTGATGGTCTTGTCTTATCAGCCTTAGCCTCTTCTATAGCCTTTCCTATTGCACAAAGATCGTTGCCATCCTCTACTTCTATTGTCTGGAAACCAAATGCCTTGAATCTTGTCACAACATCCTCTGTGAATGCTATATCTGTGCTTCCTTCAATAGATATATTGTTAGAATCGTAAAATACAATCAGCTTTGAAAGTCCTAATGTTCCTGCGAGTGAGAAGCATTCAGATGAAATACCTTCCATCATGCAGCCATCTCCTCCTAAAACATATGTATAGTGGTCAACTACAGGATATCCTTCCTTGTTGAATACCGATGCAAGATGTGCTTCTGCCATAGCCATACCTACTGCCATAGCCATACCCTGTCCAAGTGGACCTGTTGTAGCCTCAACACCTACTGTATGTCCATACTCTGGATGTCCTGGTGTTAAAGAACCAAACTGTCTGAAGTTCTTAACCTCATCAAGTGAGAGATTACCTATTCCAAAAAGGTGGAATAATGAGTAAAGTAACATAGAACCATGTCCACCGGAAAGAACGAATCTGTCCCTGTTGATCCATTCAGGATTCTGTGGATTATAGTTCATATGCTTTGAGAATAACTCATAAGCTATAGGTGCTGTTCCAAGTGGCAGACCAGGATGTCCTGAATTAGCCTTCTGGATAGCATCAGCGGATAACACCCTGATCGCGTTTACTGACATTTCTTCAATATTCATATTAATCCTCCATTTCTATGATGTATTTCCACATCTTATGTTTACTCTTTTTTTCAATCCTTAAAGTCTGCCTCTGTAAGGAATATCACATCACCAGTATCACTGCGCTTCTTCTTAAGACCACCAAAGAACTTTCTTGATGCTCTCCTTTCAGAGTTTGCGATTGCTTTATTAACAACTTCTTTAATATCATCAAGCTTGATATTATCATTTATGTTATGAAGCTTATCTATCTTAAGATAAAGCTCAAGAAGTGCATCATCACCTACTTCATACTGTCTCTTTCTTGCAAATCTTTTAGCCATTTCCACAAGCTCATTAACATTATACTGCTTAAGAGTTATCTTATGGTTAAATGTTTTAGTAAGCTCTGGATTAAAGTTAAGAAGCACATTCATTTCTGCATCTGAATCTTCAAATATAACTATCATTCTGTCTGTCTCTTCATTCAGACATGAAACTATCTCATTTATCCTCTTAGGCTGGATAGTTCCTGCTCCTTCTACGATAAGTGCTGTTCCCTTAAGCTTACCCATCGCCTTTACTATACCTCTCTGGTTGATACTTTCGCCAGATGTTTTGGCTATCTTCTTAGGCTTGTCAGGGTATACATAATTAATCGCCCTTACTATTGTTCTTGCAAGATCTGTCTTGTCAGAGCTTGAGTTACCAGATATAAGAATATTACCGCATGCTGATGTTTTCATATTCATCTCTTTATCAAGTGACTCAAACAGCTCGACGAGCTGTGCCTCAAGTCCCGGCATTTCTCTGTACTTTCTGAATATCTTTGCTAATTCTCCAGAAAGCTTCTTCTCTGACTGTTCTTCATCCATATCATCCATCTGCTTGCCTTCCTTGCTGTCGCTATCAGAATAAACAGATGCTGTTTCTGAATATGATGCTGCTGTTTCATTTACCTGCACTGCTATGCTATCAGCTGCATATGAAGCTTCATCTACCTTATCCTGTTTCTGTTCGTATTCCTTAAGCATTTCGTCAGTTACAGGACTTAACTTTGCTGTATCAAGTGAAAGCTCTTCATTTAAATCATCTTTGTTATCTTTCTCCACCAGACTGTCAAAGTTCACTACCTTAGAATTATTCTGTGGTGTCTGTGCAGCCATATCAGATGTATTGATAACCTCTTTAGCAGCCTCTTCCTCTGCATTCTTAAGTTCTTTTACTGTATTCTGTTCAAGGATAAATGCTGCTTTGCCTGTTCTCATGGCAAGGTCACGTCTGGCCGAATCAAGTGCAACCTCTGCCTCTGCAAGTCTTTTCGCCTCTGCTTCATCGAATTCTGTGCCTTTGTTTAAAGCCTCTTCCTTCTTCCTTGCGATTATACGTTCATAAGCCTTGCTCTTCTCATCCTTTTCATCAAGCATACGTTCAAGCTCTGCCTTAGAGAACTCCCTCGTATCCTGCTTTCCATACTTTTCTTCCCTTACAGATTCTATCCAGTCTGTGATACTTAGCTGGCCTTCTATCTGCTCATCCTCTGTCTGGTCATCATTATATGGCTGCTCACTGTCTGTTTCTGCTGATGCAGTCTTTGCTAAGGTCTTATCAACATTCTCGTTATTTCTACTATCCTTTCTTTCAAAAGGTGGTCTGAATGTTTCTTCCTGCTCATCTTCAAAAAGATTCTTTACATTCTTTGCAAGCTCTTCCTGAATATTATGTGTATCGTATATACTGTAATTAGGAACTGAAACTTCTATATTCATGGCATCAGCCTGTTCATCTATACGCTTCTGAGCTACACGTCTGGCTTCTTCTTCATCTTCCCTGCTTATTTTCTCACAGCTGTTTTCTATTTTTTTCTTAGCATTTTCGATAAGCTCTTTAAGCGATAACGAAGCTTTACTTACATTCTCTGAGAAGCTGTTATCTGAACTATCTGACAGACTTTCTGACAAACTATCCGGCAGACTGCCAGCTGGATTATCCTCTGCGGCTTTCTGCTTTTCTTTATTCTCAGCTATTGCAGCTGCTGCTTCTTTATTCGCTTCGTTCTGTCTTTCAATAGCTTTTACAATCGATTCCTTTAATGCACTGTTCTGGTTATTCTGCACAAGGTCTATTGACAGTTCATCACTATCTTCTGAGCTGTTATTATCATGTTCTGAAGCTATATTCTCTTTGGCTTCGGATGCAGGCTGCTCTTTTACACTGTCAGGCTCAGTTTTCTTAAGCTCATCTGCTTCAAGCACATCTCCAACCTCATCCTTTTTAAGCCGTGCAAGTTCCTTCTGTTCCATGAACATTCTTTCCTTGTTAGCCTCTTCGTCAGACTTTCTTGCATTAATCTCTCCAAGTATCCTTCTTTGTGTATTAGAAAGATTAACTCCAAGCTTTTCCTTAAGTTTGACTGCATTCTCAACATATACGCCATCCTGGAACCATAAAACAAGGTTATCGCATGTCTTAATACAGTCTTCCCTGCGTCCTGTTTTATAATATAGGTTAGCAAGCTCATACATATACTTCTCGTCTATCTCTGATTCCTTATAATCTTCCAGTATCTTTACAAGCTCAGTATCTGGTGCTCCCTGTGCCCTTCTTAAATCATAATATAGAATATATCTGTTAACATCATGTGCTGATATCTTAGCATATTCTTTATATAATTCTTCTGCATTTTCAAAATCATTTACCTTTATGAAAAACTCTGTAAGCTTGTATATAAGCTTTCTTCCACCAAGGTTACGGTTGTAAGCAAGTATAGCCATATCCCTTGCTTCCTCGTAATCTCCAGCTGCCTCCTGCACATTGATGACTGTTGCTAGAGTAGACCAGTCTTTGACCTTATTCCAGTTCATTTCTTTAGCTATCTGTGCAGCCTGCTTATACTCTTTCTTAGCGGCAAGCTTCTTAATCTGTTCCAACTTTATATTAAACTCGTATTTATCCACGTTAAAGACCTCCAATGTGTCAATAAATTGACCCTCATATCTAAACACTCCATATAATTTTATCACAGCAGAGTATTGTTGTAAACCGCCAGTTAATGTAAAAAAAGGCTTAAATCCGGCTCGAATCCGGCTTAAAAAGCAAGCTGTTATAACACATACAGACTATAAGAAATCAAAGCTTGCCTGCTCATAATTCATTCTGGTGTATTCTAACTCCTGTTGTTTTACGTTGCTGTAATAATCAACAACAACTGTCTGCTGCCTGTTATCTGCCATCTTCTGTCCTAATATGTAGTTGACATCAAAGCGTGCTGTTATAGCAGGAGTTGCACCTCTTGCCGGAACTATAAGCTGTATATGATTAGCCTTCAGAAGCTTAAATATAGGCTCCCATATATATATGTCCTTTGCAGCGCCAAAAGGATTATCTATAAATATAGTATTTCCCACAATTCCGCCATCCATAACTGTATTAATATTCGATATATAGTTTATGATTGCAATAAGGAACTGTATATAAATACCCTGTGACTGTCCTGTTGAGCCTACGGCTTCCTCATATCTTAAGTACCTGCTCTGATCTTTTATACGCTCTCTCTTATACAGATTAATCCTTATTGAATTCATATCTGTTACTATAACAGAGAAAAGTCTTTTCCATGTAAGTCTGTTTCGTATATATCTGAACCTTTCCTCAGGATCTTTAAAGCTTTCTGCTGCCTCTATAGTCTCATCTATATACTCTGACATTCTTTCCTTGTATACGCTCTCCTTAACATATGGAATATTAAGACCTATTATAGATATATCTTCTTTATCCATCTTAATATGTGAAAGCTTAGGAAGTCTTTCAAGTTCCGTACGTATATTGCTGCACGTCTGTATACAACGGTTTTCGAAGTTATCCTTTATTCTCTCCATATCTTCGATTCCCTTGTGTACTCTTGTCTTTTCAAGTTCAATATAACTATTCGTCTCATCAAGAGAAGCAATCAGTGCACTTGTCTGCTGCTCATCCTTTGGCATGTTTACTGACATACTTATCTGCACAGCAAGATCCTCTGCATTATAGCTCTTAAGTGAATCTATAAGCTTACTCTTATATTTTACGAATTCATCTGTTTTTTTATACTCCAGCTTAAGTATTGCTGAATATTCTTTTGCAGTCTGCTCATATTCCTTATTCAGGTTATTATAATCCTGATACTTTATGTCCGTTTTTTTCAATATTTCTTCATCAGGTATATTTATTCCTGCACCTGACATGATTCTTTCAATATCTTTTCTGCATACCTGGATATCTTTAAGCTCATTCTCAAGCTTCTTTCCTGCTGCCGCTTCCTTCTTTATACCATCCTCAAGCTCTCTTGTTATGACAGTATTATTCTTAACGTAGCTATCCGGATCGTCACACTCAAACTCTTCATATGTTCCATACCTTTCTTCAATCTGTGATATAGCATATGAAACACTTCCCTCAAGTCTGTTAAGCATAGCCTCCTGCATGCCAAGTTCACGGTCTGAATCATTATACTGTTTGTTAAGTTCAGTTAATTCATCTGATATCTCATGAAGCTTTTCCTGGCTGCTTACCGATATCTTTCCCTGAAGATACAGCTCTTTAAGTTTTTCAGGTTCTTCACCTCTGTAGATGATAGAATCAATACATTTTTTCATTGATGCTTCAAGATGACTCTTAAGTGCTTCCTTATCTGTAAGGTCTGCATTCTTATTCATAAGAATATCTTTAAGTCCTGCGAAACGTCCTGTAATCTCCCTTATATTTTCTTCATCATACTCTGTAGTATCTGGCTTTTTGTTTCCATCCGCTGGTGTATCATCCTGCACATAATACTTTGAGAAAATATTTTCCCAGTTGTATACAAGTTCTGTGTATTTCTTATCAACATTATCCTTGTATTCGTTAATCCTAAGATACTCTTCCCTTGACTTGTCAAGCTGTGCTGCATACCCGATTATCGCACGTTCTGCCTTGGCAAGCTTGTCATTGTATGCTTTCAGGCTGTTCCTCTCTTCTGATATTTCCGCATACAGGTCTGATATCTTCTTTAACCCTTCTGCCTGACCTAGTGCACTGTCAAGCTGTTTTTTTAGATTCTCAAGTTTATTGGCATCCTCTGCCTTTTTTTCTTTGTATATGTCTATGCTTCCATCCACCTGTGAAAGCTGTTCTATAACCTGGTCAAGCTCCTGCCTTGCATTTTCAACTGCTTTAGTATGGGTATTTCCTGAAATAGCTTCGTATTTTACAACAAATGTATAATCCTCCCATACTATCTGTTTTCTGCCTTCAAGCTTCTGCATATCTTCATTCAGGTTGTCGAGTTCTTCCTTTGCTGTCTTAATCTCAAGTCTGCGTTTCGTATCATCCCTTAAAAAGCTCATATCTTTAAGTGCGAATACCATCATATCCTTATCTATGGCAGCCTGCTGGCTATCAAGTACCTTCTCACTTATGACTGGATATATCTGTGTACCTCTTCCAAATGTATTTAAAACATTATTATTCTTAACTCTGTCAAAATCATTTTTTATTATAAAGCTGTATTCAACAAACGGAATTCTTTTTAAGACATTTTCTCTTTGGACATCATCAAGCTGCGAAACCCATACATGACCTTCTATAACATCTGTGCCATATGTATTGTAAAGATAATCCTTAAACGCCCTTCTATCAGGACTATCCATATAATATGAGCCGGAATTGAGTGCTTCTATATACTGGTTAAGCTTATCATACTCCCTGGATTTTTCATTGTACTCTGTATTCATCTTTGTATATGCTTTAAGTACAGCCTCATCAAGATCATCGGCTAATCTTACACCATATACCTTCTCTATATCTGCAAGTCTGTCGGCATTATCCCTTAACAGCTGCGACTGTTCATCCATTCTGCTGATATTTTCCTGCAGCATAACCTTTTTGGTCTTTAACAGATTAATCTGTTCCTGTACCTTATATATCTGCTTTGTGTCCTCTTCAAGCCCGCTCTTTACACTATGTATATCACCGCTTATATCTGATATATGGTTATTGCATTTTTCAAGCTCAGACAAAGCTGTATCTGCAACAAGTACTCCATACTGTCTGCAAAGCTCCTGCTGTCTTATCTCATCCCTGCTTATTTTTTCCTGCATGTTATCCCTTAAGCCAAGAACAACTGCGCAGTCTTTTTCTGCATTTCTATGATTATCCTTTGCCTCTGCAAGTATGTCATATGCCTGTTTTTCATCCTCTGCTGCGGCATGTGTCATATCCTCAAGTTCACCTACATGCTTTTCATAGTATATCCTGTACACGCCTGCAAGCCTTTCAAGCTCAGAGGTTATGTCTTCATCTTCCCTCATTCTGTTATCAAGTGCTGTATCAACCTTTAACAGTTCTTTCTCATACTCTATATAATCATAATAATCATTGGCTGATTCCATAAGCATAAGTCGCTTCTTTACAGCAGCTATCCTGCTTTGCTTCTGTGAAAGAAGTTCTTTTGACTTCTTTACAAGCCCCTCAACATCCTTAAGTGACTTCTTTTCTGATAATACTTTGGCAACAGCAATACTCTTCTTTTTATCTTCAAGCCTGTTTACAAGGTCAGTATTCCTTTCGTCATGTGCTTCAAGTTCTGACTGCTTGTCTGCTGCCATATGTACTGCCGATGCAAGCATTGAATATAAAGCTTCTTCCTTATTTTTCTTATTCTTGTAGAATTCTGTATATGTATCGGCATACTCCTTGAACCGTTCCAGCACTTCCATCTGATTATCATAACTGCTTATCTGGCTGTTCTTTCTTGAAAGCTCTATAAGCTTATCCTTTATATCAAGAAGTGTCTTAGCCATCATGGAGTCATCATTTTCAACAGACAGCCTGTTATTGTAAGATTTCTGTATGATTTCTTCTATAAGAAGATCCTCAACAACCTTGCGGCTTGTTCTATAGTTGGTTTCAAAATATGTTCTTACATGGCCCTCAGTTTTGTTAATACCTCTTACTATTTCCCATGCACTTTCATATATGCCATACTTTGATATGAAGCTCTGATAGTCGCCTTTCCTGTCAAATATATGAACCTCTATGTCCTTATCTTCTTTAGTTACATCTCTCAGATATGCCTTTAATCCATTATAAGTTACTCTTTCACCATTGTGCACGAGCGGAAGGTTCTTTATATCATCAGGTCCGAACTTCTTATAGAATATGCAGTAGTTAAAGTACTCTATACTTGTATTATCTGAAGCTGTACTGCTCCTGGCTGTCATGCTTCCTGTATCCGTGGCTGCTGCCATGTAATCTTCTTTCTTCTGCACTCCTTGCCCTTCTTGCACAGAAGCCTGTCGTCATATATCTGTAACCATCCCTCTGGCAATGTGAATCAAGCTTCCACTCTACAAGCGAATGTATGCATGTGTTGCCACTGCCTTTCCTGAACAGCTTTTCTACCGGCTGTTTTTCATCAAGTGTACAGTTTGGTATCATATTCTGCATAAGAAGAAGCATAAGAAGACTCTTGCCACCACCATTAGCAAGATCATATATGGTATTCCTGCAGTTAAAACGCATCATAAAATCATCATAAAACTGAGTACCAAAATTATATTTTACATTATTAACCCTAACTCTGTTAATCTGTGGCATATATACCTCCTTATTTTTACGAAGTAAATTTACGACTGTTCCTGCATAAGTTCTGCCATTCGTCCCTTATAGCCGTCAAAATAGTTCTCTATAAGTGCCTTGAACCTGTCAGTTGGGTAGAATCTGTTCTGTGCTTCCATAAGAAGCTCCTGTGATACACAGAAATTCAGTGCTATCTTTACAAAGCCTGTTTTAGAATTCTTAGCTGCCCTTACATCTGCCGTATCAGCTACTGTTATTACTGGAAGAGCATCCCAGCTTAGTGCTATCTGCTTGAAGCTGTTTTCTTCAACATCATCTATAATCATGCCCAGCTTCTTATCTATTATGGCAGATACGGATGAGTCTACATTTTTTACTATATCCTCAACTCTCACAAACTCTGCGTATGTTGTGCTTGCCGAATCAGTATAGAATTCTGTAATTATGTTATATATTATAAAATATACAAGATATAACTCCCTGTTCACCCTTAATCCAAGCTTATTTCTCAACTCTTCGTTAGTGTAGCCAAACACCTTGTTATTATCCCCTGCACTGACATATAAGCTGTTGTTATATTCATATATATTAAGATTGAACTTCTTAAGTGACATATGAACTATGTCATACACCTCGGCGTTAGTATTGTATTCCTGATAAAGCTGACTGTTATCTTTACTTTCGCTTATCTGTTCACCCATTATAAGCTTTGATACTATATCCAGTGCCTTGTCCAGATTCCTGTTTTCCATATATCCTCCATGTTATCCTGTCTGAATTCTTACAGCATCGTTTCATCGTACTATGTTCATCATACTGTGTTCACCATGCTATGTTCATTTTACTGTGTTCACCATGCCAGCTATGACAAAGCATCATCATAAGCCTTCATAAATGCTACATTAGTAACCTGCATGTATTCACTGTCAGCCTGTTCACTCTCTGGTAAAGTCCCACCTTTTATTATCTTAAAATGTCTGACCTCTTTACCACCAAAACCCTCTTCAAGTATGCCATCAAGAAATGTTTCGCTGTGCATGTCATCTCCACCTATAACATACTCATCTCTCTGACACAGATTAACAAAAAATGCATAATAGTCCGCATTTTTAAGTATAGTATCACCATAAGCCCTGCTCATGTATTCTCCGAATTCATCAAGTGTTAATATGTCCGATTTTTTCAAACACACCTTATCTATACACGTAAGAAGATTCGTCATTATGAATATATAGTTGTGACGGATTCTTTCATCCTCCACTTCATCATCATAGACTATCTTCTCTGGTTCTTCATCATTAACATATTCTTTCTTCTCATATCTCTCAGGCTTTACCATAAGTGCTTCATCTATCGTCCTAAGATCTATAGTCTTTTTAATATTCAGCTTAAATAAAGGATCTATCAGATACTTAAGTGCTTCCGCATTATCCTTCTTTATCATATCCGACAGTGCTGTTGAAAAATCCATATGCAGACGCAGCCTCGACAGCTTAGCCCTTCTTACTGCCTCATCCGTTGTATTCTGCATCTGTGTGCAGTCACGAAGCAGTTCTGCATGCCTGTTCATGGCTATCTTTAGCTGATCCTCAAGATAATGTATCTCCTTCATCGTCCTGTAATAGCTGTCTGTTCCCGATGAAAAGCCTTCAAGTCTTGATATCGCCTTATCTATAAGCTCCTTATTCTTCTTAAAAAGCTTCTCCTCATCATTAAACCACTTCATGCCAGTGCTTACGAAATCCTCATATGCATCTATACCTGCATTCACATCCTGCGAAAGGACTTCCATAACCTCTGCCTTGCGAAGCTTTAAGCGTCCTACCTCTTCGTTGATTCTTTCAACAACCTCTACTCCGCCTTTAAAGTTATTCGAATTAATCATCTTTTCAAGCAGAAGCTGTGAAACACTTATCCTGCTTTCATCTTTTATCTCCTTAGTATCAAGATAGAATTCCACAGCATCAGAGCTTATCGAATACCACACACTATTATCTCTTATTGTGCTTTCAATGAGCTTCATTCTTGACACCCTTTTCTTATGTTCAACCGGATCATAATACCTGAACTCAAAAGGCCTGCCTTCATTTTTTATCTTATCGAACACATAATCCGCCGCTTCCCTGCATTCCTCATCCGAAAGCTCAAGACCAAAATCCCTTTTAACAAGCAGCTTAAAGAAATCAAGATATTCATTATATGTAATATCCTTTTCCTTAAAGTTATTCTCCTCAATAAAAAAACGCAGAACGGCCATAAGAATATAACCCATATCAAGCGCACAGTACTTTCCATCCTTATACTGGTCAAATGAAGCGTCCATGAGCCTGAAAAAAGGATAATACTTCTTAAGATTAAGCATTCTTTCCCTATGATCTGTGATTATCTCTCCTATCATACTTCCTGCCATAACACACCTCATTCTTTAAGTATCTGTTTTGTTGATTCTATATTCTTTATAACAATTCTGCTTTATATACATGATATGATTCTGTGGATTGTAAAGCAATGCTGCAATCCGGCTGCACCAGCCAGATTCAAAGCCACACTATAACTCAGTTCTTCCATCCAATGCCCTAAGAAGTGTAACCTCATCTATATATTCAAGGTCTCCTCCTACCGGCACACCGCTTGCTATTCGCGTAACCCTTATTCCTGCCTGTTTTATCATCTTGCTTATATACATAGCTGTTGTCTCACCCTCCAGGTTGGAATTCGTTGCTATGATAACCTCATCAACATCCTTCTGAAGTCTTTTCATAAGTTCTGCAAGCTTGATATCTGATGGTCCTATTCCAAGCATAGGACTTATCGCACCATGAAGGACATGATATACGCCCTCATACTTACCTGTCTTTTCATATGCTGCCATATCCCTTGTATGCTCAACAACCATAATCTGCTTATGATTTCTCTTAGGATCCTTGCATATAGGGCATAACTCATCATCAGTGAGTGTAAAACATTCCTTACAGTAGTGTACATTCTCCTTTGCACTTACCATAGCATCCGCTATTGACTGCACATCCTCCTTAGGCATGTTTATAATGTGAAATGCCAGGCGTTGGGCGCTCTTAGCCCCAACCCCTGGTAATCTTGACAACTGTTCTATTAATTTATTAATATGACCGCTGTATATGTCCATTAGAAAAGGCCTCCGCCAAGTCCTGAAAGACTGCCTGTAATCTTAGACATAGATGCCTGTGACTCTTCCTCGCACTTGCGAAGTGCTTCGTTAGTTGCAGCAACTATTAAATCCTCTAACATTTCTACATCATCTGGATCAACTGCCTCAGGATCAATCTTAACCTTAGTAACTTCTCTCTTGCCTGTTACAGTTACTTCGACAACCCCACCGCCTGCTGTTGCTGTGAATTCCTTTGTTTCAAGGGCAGCCTGCTGCTCCTCCATCTGTCTTTGCATTCTCTGTGCCTGCTTCATAAGATTGTTCATATTGCCAGGCATTCCTCCTGGAAATCCACCTCTTTTAGCCATTATATAAATTCCTCCTTATCATCTATTTCTATATTCATCCCAACAAGCTCCTCAAGTGCTACATAACGCTTGTTAAAATCTTCATCTTCATCCATCTTGGTTACTACGATTCTGACAGATACCCCTGTCCTTTCTTCTATAAGCTCCTCTAACATGGTAACTGTTTCTTCCCTGCTTATAGCATTGTAACCACTAAGTGATTTTATCATAATCTCAAGACTATTGCCATCCTCTGTTACAGTAACATATGCCTGTTTTAAGAAATTCATAAGAAGTGCATC
>OCPV01001375.1_pt1 | contig 13571 bp, 12 predicted proteins | sample 1538511 | NCBI WGS metagenome assembly OCPV01 (sample SAMN04571704, study PRJEB22368) | human gut metagenome | biome: human gut; material: stool | host: Homo sapiens | place: Luxembourg | collected 2012-08-30 | reverse complement strand
CGCTAAAAGTTTATTCTTCAATCGGTTAAGTCGAACCGATAAAAATCTAAAATATAATTATCATCATCGAATTACATACGGACGAACGGAACTCCAAATTGGAATATCAATATTCGGATTGTGTAGTTTCTTTTTCAACATCATATTAAGAGACATTTTAGAGTAATTAAAATTACCACATGGCCCGATAGTAAAATCTTCAATTGTTTCCAGAGGAATGCTTATTTCGGTATAGGGGACAATTAAACCGCCTTTTTCTCTAAAATTATAATTTTCACTTTGTTTGACGATTCGCCATTCCTTTTCGTCTGCATATGTTTCATCTTTATAAACAATTCTTTTTTCCATAATAGAACTGTCTATTTCCAATTTTGGACTGTTCAAACTTTCGTGAATCTCCTTAATTTGTTGTTCGGTAATCTGATTATCCAGTGTTTTGTCGTTAAAATATTGAATCCGTTTTAACATACATCCGTCTTTTTTTTCGTCAATAATCATTTTCAAGTTTATTAATTTAAATCTAATTGCCACCCCCTGACCATTGGCTCCATATGCCCTCCACATGGATATGTCATCTTCTTTTTCCGATAAAGACAAAACGAAAAAATCTCCGGCCTTTTTTGCTACATGGTCATATCTTTTTTTCAAATTATAATGTTTTTCGGGTAAACGATTTTGTTTTTCATATTTGAGTACTGCATATCTTAAAGCAGAAATGAAAAAATCATATTCAGTGGGATCGTTCATGTAGGAGATATGCGATGCCCAGAATCTAATCGAATCGTCGTTTTTCTCATCCAAGTTATTCAGCATTCCAAACAGTGCCGACATGGTGGTATAATGATATAAATATTCAGGTTGTTCCTTTTCCATATCAATAAGTTTTATTGGGTATCACAAATATACGCAATTAAGTCACTCATAAATAAAAACGATCTGTCCATTGACATAGTAACACGGATTTCGTATTTTTGTAGACAGCTTTAATTGAATCTTATATATAAATTTAATCTATGAATTATTGGAAAGATAAATTATGTGAAGAAATGAGTCAGGGATTTGACAACCCGCCTGACAAAATGGTTTCAGCAGGATTGTTCCCGTACTCTTTTATTAAAAATTATATCCGGAAGAATGGGAAAAGCGGTTTGTGCAGTTATACCGGAAAAAAATCAAATGTAGTCCATCTGAAAGAGATTGTTATTTTGATTAGGGATACAATTAACGACTATTACGGCGATCCGGATGACGAAGGTGTCGGATTCGATTCGGGATTTGAAGAGGATGCTCCCGGAATAACTTTTTATAATGGTTATATACTGTTTGGCGATCGGAAATTATTGACTGGTGAAGAACTTTTTTCAGCGGAAGAATTTTGGACGTATGACGATAAATTATCCGAAGATATTATTGAATGTTTTAAGTATTGCAGGTGGGTGTACCATGATCCATACGGGAATACCAAAAGCGAGGAAATGGAGTCGCAATGGCAAAAATTCTGTGGAAAGACAATGAAAGAGTCTGCGAACAGAATGAGTATTCAAGATATGGTAAAGAGTAACTTAAATGTATTAAGAAAAGTTGCTACCATCATTAAAAGTAACAAAAAATTCCTGATTGATTCGTTGAATAAAGGCTGTTTGATATACCGCTGTGTAAAATATTCGACTCGTTTGAAAAAAGTCTGTCTGAGTAAATTAGCATCCCCACCGGTACAATATGCAACTATTCCAAACCGTATGAGTCCTGCGGGGGTATCAATGTTTTACGGTTCAATGGATAAACAGACACCTCTTGATGAAGCGCAAAACGGAAGCGGAAATAAATATGCCTATTTAGGAGAATTCGAGTTTGTAAAAGAAATAAGGGTTTTAAATCTTGTGGATATTCCCCGGCGTCCTACTATTTTCGACAAAAGCGACTATTGGGGTATTCGTTTTTTGCACGAGTTTACGAAAGAAGTATCGAAACCTATTTCCAACAGGAACACTATGGAGTATGTTCCGACACAGGTAATGACTGAATTTTTCCGATACAATATAAAACCGTCCATAAATGGAATTGTATATATGAGCAGTAAGAATAGGACAAAATGCTGTGTTTTGTTTCTGGATAATGCACAATGCACTGATTATATGGCTCTAAAATCACATTCATTAACGATCTAAGCAATATAAATTCGATTTATTACCAATCAACACCCGACTTTATCAGATAATCGGGGGGGGGCAATAGGATGAGATATAATAATCTCCTGTTTATTTCTTATCTTTTTTGCAGTCTTGATTTCTCGGCTTATTCTTCGGTACCAAAGACTACCGCGCAAGCGCACGATAGTACGGATTTTATAGTAAAGACTGTATGGTTCAATGTGAATCAATGATATATAACATTTTGATTTCCCTATGTACAGCAGGGTTTAATTTTTCCTGTACATGATTAGTTATTTGATTGAAAAGGGCAACCCTTTCTGGGGTTGCCCGTATCGTTAAGCTGATTGATGCTTTTCGTTCCAAAGTTGTTCGGCTTCATCCGCCTGCCGATCTTCAGCTTCAAGCAAAGCCTCTGTCTGTGGTTTGTAACGAATGAACTGGATATATCCGCTATTAAACCCGGTCAACCGAGTTTCGATGCCTGCGGCATCAAGTTTAACTATACGCTTGTTAGCGGTGGCGGCACTGCTGTAAGACAGCGGCCAGAAGTTTTCCACTCCACTGCCGGAATAGCTGAACGATCCCAGCAACTTCAATTCGCCGTGTCGCACGGTGTCGTACCTGCCGAATACGTTCTTTCCCAGTGCAAGTCGAATAACTTTGTGGCCCGGACCTTCTGGCCTTTTGAAAACAGGAACAGTTTGGCCGCCTGTTCGCCGGGATTTGGGAATAACGATCTTATACGGATGCGTACCACTACCGATATACAGACTTAGGTAGAAATTCGTATTGAAGTAGTCGGTCATTAGGTCGCTGTCATCGTAATTGTACGACATGATATAATCGGTAACGTTCTGCATCACTTCCTTAGCCCGGTCGGTCAAGTTACCATTCCGTTCGATGTAATAATGGTTCACGTTGTAATTACAGATGATTCCGGATGATTCCCTAAACGCTGCAAAATCCGCGATCAGTAACCGGATCGTTATGCTGTTATAGTGTTGCACCCGTACAGAAAACTTATAATCCGGGTAGGTTTCTTTCGCCCACTGGCGGAACAGTTCGGCGATCTCGGACGGTCTTTGTCCTTTGTAGTTTTTGCTCTGCCAACGGTATTCATTATAGACGTGTGAGGTATATTCCCTTGCCGTCGCACCGTTGTAATCATTTTCGTAACCGTTGCCCGCTTTCGGTTCTTCGTCCCGGCGTTTTTCCCAGATACGGTACAGGGTTTCGAATTCGGCGTTGATTTCCTGCATGGCTTGTGTCGAACCGCCTTTATCGGGATGGTTGGCTATTGCCAGTTTACGGTACTGCCGTTTCAGGTCGGCAAAACTCATAATTGTTCCAAAGTATTTCATAATGACAATTTTAAAGATTAGACAAAAAGCAAAAGGGTGGATTTCTCCACCCTTTTACGGTTATCGGTAAATTTGTCAAGCTGCCGGTTGGCTCCGGCGACCGCGTTTCGATTTTTTCGTTTTTACCGGCTCGATCAGATCGTAAGGTTCGATGAACGGGCAATCGTCATCAGATTCGGGTAACTGTACATCCGGCGCATCTTCCCTTTCAGGCTCCGGGTTCTCATCGGGTTCCGTGACCGGCTTTTCCGGCAATTCCGGTTGCAGGGGATTGTCCTGCGGTTCTTCCGGAACGACTACCGGAGCGTCCTCCGTCGGCGACGCCTGAGGCTGGTCTTCCTGCGGAACTTCGACGATTTCCGGGATCTCTTCGGATACGACTTCCGTTTGTTCCGGTTCGTTCGCTTCCATTTCTTCGGCTTCTGTCAGCTTCGATGCTTTGAATTGCTCCAATTCCATTTCCGCCCGCTGTTGTTTCGGATCGTATTTGGCGCTGTAAATCGCTTTGATTTCTTCCAGCTTTTCCGGATAATGCAGGGCGGCAAATTCTTCAAAAAAGCCGTATCGCGGAGAATCTCGGTACACGTCGCTGAGATTGGAAATAATGAAAACCCGCTGAATCCGGTTCTTTTGTTTGGCCGTCAGCTTATTTACGATAGCCAATAGCGTATCGTCAGGCATACTGAATTCTTCGATCCCTTTAAATCCGAGCAATTCCCGGTAACGCGGTTTTATCGCTTGGATCATGGCATAATAGCTGATCTTTTCCTCGACGCCGCAGATCGGAGTATTGGGTACTTTCTTTATGGAGAATATTTTCTTGGTATCTTCGATAATATGCTCCACTTTGATTTCCCCGAACCGTTTCGCTTTTTCTTCCAATTCCTGCTCTTTCGTTTTTGATCCGGCGTTCGGCTTCATTGCATCGAAAAGCAGGTTCTCATAACAGAAAACGACCTGTTTTTCTTTTACGACAATGTACGGTTTCAGCGTTTCCTCATTAACGCCCCATTCGATTTCTTCGGTTTGACGTTTGTAGATGTCCGAAAGTGTCTTGTACCGTTGCATATCCGATTCGTACTCTTCTATGTCTTTGAATTGATCGGCTTTCGGTTCCTCCGGTCTGTCCATCGGGTAAATATACCGGTTGGAAAAATCTACTTCGGTAATCGCATAACCGACACTTAGCAGATAATTGACCGCTTCAGTGTTATGGTTGTATTTCATTACGCCGATTTCGTAATTTTTTGCTGCAAACTCTACCGCCGTGTTTATTACATAGGTCGTATTCTTATCTTGCAGGCAGCTTTTACTCAGACATCGTGCACAGTCCGTATCGCACCGGAACAGCAGTTGAGAAAGTGTGTTTTGAGGACAAGTTTCGCATTCAGATTTATCGAAATAGAAATCGTCCAGCTTCGTAGTGTAAGCGTCGCGCAATTGCTTTGCGAAATCGGCCGTTTTCAGCGGCCGCCACGATCCCCGCAGGCAATTCTCTTTCAAATGTTCTTCGTAAACTTCCTGCTGTACTTCCGATTCATATTTACACAGCTCCAGCGCCATCGAGACGGTAATGCTTTCATCGTCGAGCATGGCGCGGAGTTCGGAAATCAAATCGAGCAGTTTCAGTCGGTTTTGTATATACGCCTTACTGAATCCGAATACTGCGGCGGCGTCCGCAATATCCCGGCCCGAAAGTTCCAGATAATCTTTCATTGCCTGTGCTTCTTCGCAGATCGTCATATTCTTCCGCTGGGTGTTTTCCGTTATGGCGATCGCCTTTGCCGTCAAATCGGAAACATTGGCTACAAAACACGGAATTGTCTGTTTTTCGGCCATGACCGAAGCATGGTAGCGACATTCGCCGCAAATGATTTCGAGCGTGTCGGCTTCGACGGCTTCCCCGTCCTGTTCCGATTTTCGCGGACGGACGAGGATCGGATTGATAATTCCGACGGATCGGATGCTGTCGGCCAGTCCCAGCAAATAATCTTCGTCGAATTGCTTTCTCGGATTGTTCGGATTCGGTCTGATCCGGGACAGTTCCACATGCTGAACGTTCAGATCGGCGGTAAGCACCTCGATCATTTTTTCTACGTCCATCGTTTCGTTTGTTTTCGCACTTACTTTTTTAGTCTTCATAACTTTAAAAATTAATTGGTTTATAATGGTTTAATTGGTTTTGGACTTCATCTGCCCGTTCGGACACTTTCCGAAGTCCGGATTTAATTTTTTCAATCATTTGTTTTTCTTCTGCTGAAGGATTGATTGTTTGTTCAAAATCCGCGATTGCTTTCAGCAGTTCTTTTGCAATCTGTTTTATATCCATAGGCATAAAGTTTTAAGCCGCGAAGAATATTCTCGGCGATTAATAATTTGATTATTAGATAATTGAATTTCTTTTGAGAAAATTATTTATTCTTTCTCTATCGACTTGTTTATGGTTTCGTGTTAGAAACCCGGTGCGAGCGGTTCCGGCTTCAAAATTTTGTCGAAAAAATCTACCCGACCGCAGGGAGCGGTCAGATTTTTTCTATACAAAATTTTGAGAGGAAATGAGCGAGTACCGACATTTACACGATACCAAAACAGATATGTATTCTTAGGATGAGGGATTTGAAATTGTCTGATAATTGGGTAACTTAGACGGATAAAAATGTAATATGAAAAATTATGGAAGCAACTATTTTGTATGGGAACGGTTTGAATTTAATATCTCAACCACAAAAAACATGGACAAAACTTCTTAAAGAACTATTTGATAAATATGGTAATGATTTGATTCCCGACCACAAACCTTATCCGATGGTCTACGAAGAACTGTTTTTAAGAAATGAACTTTTAAAATTAGAAGACGAAAAAGAGGTTAAAAGTGAAGTGGTAAAATTTGTTAAACAAAATAAAATCAATGAATTTTATAAAATGTTATCGGAGTTCGGACTTCAAAATTATCTTACGACCAATTATGATTTTACGCTGGAAGAACAGTTTAAGAAAGATGGATATGCATGGAAATACAACGGGAAAGAAACTAAGTACAGCATTTTTACTTACATGGAAATAGAGGGTACAAATACCAAAGTTTGGCACATTCATGGAAATGCAATAAAAGAAAATACGATTCAACTTGGATTCGATCAATATTGTGCGGCCACACGTAAAGTAATAGCTTATACGATCGGGGAATTGGAGTTTGAAAATCAAAAAATTAATAGAATTACTAATAAATTGAAAAAGGATCAGTACGATACTCTTTCATGGATAGAATTATTTTTCACAACGGATATTCATATTATCGGGTTAAGTATGGATTACTCCGAAACGGACTTATGGTGGTTACTGGAACGGCGAGCACGTTATATCAAAGGAAAATCTGTAAATAGCAATAATATATATTATTACGATATACTGAGTCAAGATTCTAAAAGTAAAGAACAGCTATTGACTGCTTTTGGTGTCGAATACCTCCCCTTTAAAAATGAGAATAAAGAGGATTGGCGTGATGTCTATAAAACTATATTTGAGAAACTTAAAACAAATATTAAGGAAAGGCATCCTGATATGTAATCAATAAAAAAGACTGCATATGCAGTCTTTTTTATTGATTAGGCATTGTTTACCGTCGGAATTTTGGCGATTGTCCTTAGAATTTTTCTGCGTCTGATTTTTTCAGCTAATAATGCCACATCGTATGCACTATACAAGAAAGTCTGATCCGTCAGCCGAACCGATTTTATCCATTTTCGTTTCCGACATTCATCCAACTGAAGGGATTTGATATGCAAAAGTTCGCATACCTCGTTCGCGGATAAAGTAATAAATGCTTTCTTCTGCTGGGCTACATATTCCAAAATCAGGATCATGTACATAGCCCGGTAATTCTTTTTAATCAGTTGAACGACCGTTTCGCGTTCGACCAATACATACTCTTTCTTTTCCATAATGTAGGTTTTATAAGATTAAAAATCGTCGGTTTCATCATCGAAACCCTCTGGATCGTTATCTATATCGAAATCGTCGAGATCGGCAGTTTCTGACGAAATTTGCCGGATACCGTTTTTCGGTTTGTTCCGCACCCAGCCATCGGAATCTTTCACACGGCTTTTTATAAAATCCAATACTTCCGATTTACGGTATAATCGGCGGCCATCGAGTTGGAACCCGATCAATTTTCCCTGTTCCCGATACCGCCGCACCTGCCGTTCACTCATTTTAGTGATTTCGCACACTTCGTTAAAGTCGAGAAATACATCATCGGCAGATTCCGGATAAGGATTATCTTTAATCTCGTTACGAATCGTTTGCAGTTCGTCCATGATCCGATCCAGCAGCGATTTAATCGTTATAAACATATCTTCGATTCTTTGCATGGAACTATCGTTTTATTCGAAAGCAAAGGTGGAGTAACGGCAAAAGAAAAGCGGATAAGTTACCCGGTAACTTACCCGCTTTTTTACAAATTATTGCGCTCAACCATCTAATTCATCCATTCTATTTGTCAGCATATCAAGCAATTTATTAATAAATGAAGTGCGTTCTTTCTTACGCGAACGTGCTTTAGAAAACCTTTGGTAAACACCATCGAGTTTAATATGAAAGAATTGTTCGAAGCAAACGGCGATCTCTTTAATGGGAATGTCGCCGTTATTTAAAGATTGAGAGAGAAAAAGAGCGTAGATTAATTCGGCAAGGTCGATAGCCGATCCACTCCATTTAAGGGGGGATGAAAAATGGTTGGAAGGACCTATATAAATTTGACGTGTATCTCGAATCAAAGCCGCCGTAATATCTTCTTCGATGGACAAAAGCAGTAATAGGTAATCAGCATGTTTAGGTGGTGTTTTTTTTTACCAACATTGATATGTTGGTCTTGATCTGCCGGATGGTTCGCAGTCGTTTTGCAAGATTAAATTCCTGACTGTAAAACTCTTTAATCCATGAATTAAACGTTTTCAAAACTACGGTAAGTCCTAATTGAGTTAGTTTCTCATCATACTCACACGATGATTCGCATTCCAAAATAAATTCTTTCATAGCATTTTAAATTAGAAGTGAATAATAAGTTGGGATATTTGTAGCGTATGACTAAAGAACCTAAATTAACACATCTAAATTAGCTATATATACATGACTATTTAACCATGATGGCAAAAGCAACGAAAAACATCTGTTTTTCGTTGCTTTTGCCAGTGTTTATTCTTCTTTTAGTTTTCGGATTCCCAGCTTTACGATCTCCGGTCGGTCCTTTTTCATCCATAGTTGCAATTCCTCCGGATCGAATCGGATGGATCGCCCAACTTTATGAAACGGGATCTTATTCTTGTTTACAAGATTGTAAAGCGTACCGATGCTAAAACAGGTTATTAGACTGGCTTCTTCGATTTTCACAAATTTTGCCCAAGTGTATGGTAAGGCAGGTTTTGAAAATTCCGAGGAATACGGTTTTTCTTTTAAAACCTCTCGCATCCATTCTTTGAAATACTTTTCAAAGGATTTGATAAATTCGTCCATGACTTAAATCTTAGTTAAAATATTATTCGGCAATTTTTGTTAGCATTGCCGCGATTTCCATTTTATCGTCCCGTCTGAATCCATCGAGATAACTTTCAGTCGTTTTAAGCGAGGTATGACCTAAACTTTCTGAGATAAAAGCAACATTCACTCCCTTTCTCATTAAAGTAGTGGCGTAGGTATGCCGGGCAACGTAGGTTGTCAGGCTCACATGAATATCTACCTTTTTCCCGATTTCTTTCATACGTTCGTTAATTACGTGAGTGTACAATTTTCCAAGTTCGTAATTCCGTTCGTCGGATTCAGTCTTCTTGTATATTCCGAAGATGTAATTGTCTAAACTCTTATCTTCATTCCCCCAAAAGTCGATAATGTCCTGCACGGGTTTCGTTATGAATACTTGGATCGGTACATGTGTTCTACGAGTACGAATAGTTTTCTGACGATAAAAGACAATAAAACCATTTTGTAAATTAGCATATTTCAGGTTATAAATATCTTTCATATTCATACCGCAGCAATAAAAACTAAACAGCCACAAATCACGCGCTTTCGCCTCCGATTCAAATTCAGGTTTATAATTTATAATCGTTTTCAATCCGTCAAGATCAAGTGCACTATTTACCTTTTTAGTTTCTGGAATTTCGTATTTTCGTTTCCGCGCAGAACCAAACGGATATTGATCGGCAGACATTATTTCGTCTGCAATAGCCTCGTTGACAATGGCCCGTAGATAACGCATGTACATTGCAATAGTCGTTGTAGACCTATTTTGTTGAAGCATAAACCGTTCATATCCTTTCAAGAAATTAACAGTCACATCAGAAAAATTCAATCTATTTTTGTACTTCATTAACGAAACAAGCGCATTCTTGTAAGATTTCGCAGTACCGAAACGGTGCTCCTGCATGAGTTCATCCGACCTCCTGCGAAAAGCATCATAAACATTTTGCTTGTCTTTAAAAGGTTTGGCCTCAATACCTAAATACAATCTGTCGAAACCATCAAAAGAGAAATTAGCACCGAGCGTTTTGATAATTTTGTTTGCTTTATTTTGGATTTCAGTGATACCGAGTCGTATTTCTTTCAAATTTTCATCATATAAATGCTTTGCATTTATTTTCTTCCATTCGATTTCGGTACATAAATATCTTGTTGAATATCTTTTAATTGTGGAATGAAAATAGATTTCAAGCCTAATCGGATATTTGTTTGATTTTTTGAGCAATCTACGTTTGTCCAACCTTAGTGTGGCCGTTACATATTTATTAATTGTTTCCATCGTTTCAGTAAGATTTTATTGGATTCAAACAAGACTTAACAACACAATATCGCAAACACAATAGTTTACAATACAAGCTATTATACTTATTATAAAACGAATTAGGAGATTGTTTTAGTTTAAAACAAGGGTTCGAAAATGAACCATAAAGCCGAATCCAAAGAATCTTTAAAATGTGCCTAATTATAGGCTTATCAGCAGATTGTTTCAATAGACAGTAAAGTGCTGATAATGTGCAACTATACGGAGTCCGAAGAACCTTTATAATGTGCCTAAAAAAGTGCCTAATGGCTCCGTAAAAAGGAGTACAAAGTTGTGAAACCGAAAAACTAATTTTCATCATAATAATCTGTTTTTTAATCATTTAACAAATTTATGATGAATGATAGAAAAGACTTTAGGCCACTGTTAATCAGGGGGTCCTAGGTTCAAGTCCTAGTTGAGGAGCCAGAAAATCAAGGGGTTACGATGAAAATCGCAACCCCTTTTCTTTTTGGTGCACACAATTTGCACACAACTTACAAAAACGCCTTACATAAAATTTGTAAAGCGTTTTTAAATTTATTTTGCAGGCTTATTGATCTCAATTCATTAACTCACGGCCAATTAAAGGTTTTCCCTTAGGGAGATTGTATAGTGCGGTAAATTAACCATCATTTTCAAATGCAAGTATATTAGTATTGTAACCTACTAATATTTGACCGTTTCAATCTATAAAACGAGGTGTAAAAAATAACGAGATTGTATTTTGATAAATACTTGATTTTACGTGTGTATTTTTTTACGGACTATATCATATCTTTGTATTAACATACATAAGTATAAGCAACTATGAATCCCAATTTATCATTTAACATTTCAGAAGATTCTCCTATAACAACAGCAAAAGATGACGTATTCGGACGTAAACGAATTGTTGACGCGGTTGTACAGACTATTATCAATAAATCTCAATCGAAACATACTTGTTTTACGATTGGAATATACGGAAAATGGGGAGACGGTAAAACATCGACTCTTAACCTCATTTCTGAACAGTTAAACCAACAAGAAAATATAATTATTTCTTGTTTCAACCCATGGTTATTTAAAGATCAAGAATCCTTACTATTAGATTTCTTCAATTCGATAGACGGCAAAAATATAAGTCAAGATTTTGTAAAGGGATTAAAAAAATATGCCCCAATTGTATCTTTAGGACTTTCGGGATTAGTCAATATTTTCGCTCCGGGCGCAGGAACAATGATGGAGAAAGGTGTTACAACCTTTATAGACAAACTTCCTGATTTAAAAGAAAATGTTAATTCAAGAAAGAAACAGCTAAGTGAAGAGATTGTAAAATCTCAGAAACATTTAGTAATTATAATTGATGACGTTGATCGACTTGATAAGAGTGAAATACATGCACTATTCAAATTGATTAAACAAACGGCTAGTTTCGACAATACCATTTTTATTATCGCTATGGATAAAGAAATGGTTGCGAAAGCACTATGTTCATTTTATGAAAACGGAGACATTCAAGCTGGACATAATTTCATAGAAAAGATCATCCAAGCACAGTTGTACCTCCCAAAAATCTCGCAAGGTCAGTTGTTACAATATTTTACCTTAAAATTCAAAGCAATATTGTCCAATCTGCCAAATACAGATTTAATTGATGAGCGGGAAATATTAGAAGCTCAATACAACATTCATAAATATGCATTACCTTTATTTGAAACTGCCAGACAAATAATTCAATACATTAATGTCTTGTCATTCTCGTTGCCACTACTATATACCGAAGTTAACATCTCGGATTTATGCTTATTAGAAGCACTAAAAATTGTCAGTCCCGAAGCATATAAAACAATACGAAACAACAAAGCAAGAATTTTAGGTCAAATGCCTGATGGTGTCTATATGTTAGTTCGCTTTGCTTCTGATCAAGAAAGAAAAGAGGCCGCAGAGAAAGAAAAACAGGATTTCATAGAAATGTTAACAATAAATACTCCGCATCATTACCAATATGAGTTACATTATCTACTTGGGAAAATTCTTCCTTCATATTTTTATTCTTCCACAGTTCCTACATTAGAATATGACTCATCCAAAAGATTATGTTCTGAAAGATATTTTGAAAAGTATTTTATATACGACACTCCTTCGAACATTATTTCTGAAGACAATATTGATGTTTTAACCAACGAAATCAAAACATCAATTGATGCAAAGCGCCTAAATAGTACGTTCGATTACTATATCCAGAAGTATTCCATAGATGAATTTACCCGTGTATTACAATTGATTCTCTATAAAAGAACTTTACAAAAAGAAAATATCGGCAAACTATGTGTTGCTTTATCATTATTAAAAAGCAATAGCTCCCGTACTAGATTCACGGAAACAGATCATGCCAAACAATGGGAGCTTTTTATTGTAGACACGCTCAATATCCATATAAATAATTATGACAACGAAGGTTCGCCTATCAAAGACTTCGATACGATCCTTACGACTTTACAGGAAATCACTAAATATTCTCCAGCTTTATTTAGTCTGTTTGTTGTTGTCGAATTTTTAAGAAAAGGATTTGCCGGTCCCGGAAACGAAGACAGATTAAACGAAATTGTCATGGTTGCTATAAAACGATTCATTAAAGAAAAATCTGAAACCGCTTTATTTGATTTAGGGCAAATCTGCATACTCGAATTATTTCCCGTGTGGCAAAAAGCAAACCAACAGGAATATCAAGATTTTATACGTCGACATATCCCCAAAGATGATTTCAATATCGCAAAATTAATTAATACATTAATTTACAATGGCGAATCTAAATACTACGAACCATTCTGTAAGTTGTTTGATAAAAAACTAGTTTACGAAAAGTTACAAAAAGAAATAGAACGTGTTCCAACATTAAGAAGGAAAGAAAAAAACATAGAAACATTTATGTCCATATATGAATCGGAACAACAACGCTAATCTTTAACTAATCATTTTTCTTTTTTTACCTTTCGTATCTGCAATCTGTCCGCATTTTCTGTGAAGTCTGATTTTTTTGTGATTATTTTTCGTTCACTGTGGCCCGATATAGTTACAGAATCATGTAGCGGTAAATAAAAAAGCCGGTCGGATCGCTCCGTCCGGCTTGGGCCGTCGCCGTTTTCATTAATTATCAGGTTAGAGGGTAAACGGTTCGGGCTATGATGAAAAGGTAGTAGGTTCAAAAAAGGGGAAAGGGTATCCCGGTACGTCCCGTTCCCCTGCCGTTTTGTCCGG
>OCPV01001373.1_pt1 | contig 13584 bp, 9 predicted proteins | sample 1538511 | NCBI WGS metagenome assembly OCPV01 (sample SAMN04571704, study PRJEB22368) | human gut metagenome | biome: human gut; material: stool | host: Homo sapiens | place: Luxembourg | collected 2012-08-30 | reverse complement strand
TACCAACAATATGTTCAGGACCTGGAAAGCAGATGTCTCCGGCCTGCTTTCCGATAAAGAAAATATACTGCATCTTCGCTTTCGTTCTCCCATCCGGCAAGGTATGAAAGAAATGGAAAAATACGGATTACCCTTGCCGGCTTCCAACGACCAAAGCGAAAACGGAGGAATGGGCCCTAACCGGGTGAGCGTTTTCAGCCGGAAAGCCCCTTATCATTTCGGTTGGGACTGGGGCCCGCGATTAGTCACTTCGGGTATCTGGCGGCCGATTTTCCTGGAAGGCTGGGATGACCTGAATATCGAACAGGTTTTTATCGAACAGCCGCAAGTCACTCCCGTACAAGCCGATTTGAAAGCATCTGTCCGTTTGACGACAGAACATCACGAAAAACTGATCGCAGAAGTAAAATGTGATTCCCGGATATTGGCGAAAAGCGAGGTGGAAACCCAACCGGGAGAAAACCAGTTAACCCTCCCGTTTACCATTAAAAAACCCAGGTTATGGTGGAGTAACGGTTTAGGAAAAGCCAACCTTTATACATTCCGGATCAATTTGAAAAAAGACGGAAAAGTAGTTGCCAGCCGCGAAGTAACCACCGGTCTGCGTTCTCTGAAATTAGTACGCCGGCAAGATACCCAGGGAGAAACTTTCTACTTTGAATTGAACGGAATCCCTGTTTTTGCCAAAGGAGTCAATGCCATTCCCAACGATGTTTTTCTCCCCAGAATCAGTCGTTCGGATTACGAAAAAATGGTGACGGATGCCGCAAATGCCAATATGAATATGATCCGGATCTGGGGTGGAGGTATTTACGAAGACGATTATTTCTATGAACTCTGTGATCGCCACGGCATCATGGTCTGGCAGGATTTTATGTTTGCCTGTGCCATGTATCCCGGCGATCCTGAATTTCTGGAAAATGTAAAACAAGAAGCCGTCGATAACGTTATCCGGCTAAGAAATCATCCCTGTATAGCCCTGTGGTGTGGAAACAACGAAATAGATGCAGCCTGGAGAGGTTGGGGATGGAAAAGAGAATATACCCAGCAACAACAAGAACGGATTTTCAAGGCCTACACCGATGTCTTCCATCGGCTCCTGCCCGAAGTGATTGAAAAATATACCGATGGAGACGATTACTGGCCTTCTTCACCGATGTCGGGACCGGAAATCGGAGACCATGAAATCCGCCCTGCCAACCGGGGGGATAACCACTACTGGGGGGTATGGCACGAAAAGCACAAGTTTGAAGAATACGAAAAAAATATCGGCCGTTTCATCAGTGAACACGGTTTCCAATCCTTCCCTGAATTTGAAACCGTCCGGCAATACACTTTACCGGAAGATTACGACATCGAATCGGAGATCATGTCGGCTCATCAACGCAGTGGAATCGGCAACCTGCGCATCCGGGAATACATGGGCTGGTATTATCAGGTACCGGAAGATTTCGGGCAAATGCTATACATGAGCCAGGTATTGCAAGCCCGGGCCATGCGAATAGCCATGGAAACACATCGGCGGCATATGCCCTATTGTATGGGATCGCTGGTTTGGCAGCTGAACGATTGCTGGCCGGTAGCCAGCTGGTCGACAACCGATTATTACCACAACTGGAAAGCGGCCCAGTATGCGCTACGGGAAGCCTGCAAGCCGGTGATATTAGCTCCCCAGGTAACGGCAGACAGTCTGAAACTCTGGGTGGTAAACGATCTGCCAACTCCTCTCGCAGGAACCTATACCTTAGAGATAAAAGGATTCGACGGAAAACTGCATCAAACCCGGCAAGGCAAATATAAAATCAAAGCCAACGAAGCCGCCCCAATCGCAGCATCGTCAATCGCCGGTTTGCTGCAAGACAATTCACACCGGGAAACCATGGCCGTCATCACCATCCGGCAAGGCAAAAAAATCGTAGACCGCCAAAATGTATATTTTGCTCTACCGAAAGAGTTACTGCTCAGACAACCCGATATTCAGATTCAAATATCCGAAGAGCAAGGCAAAAAATACCTGACAGCCACCACCGACCGTCTGGCCTGTGATGTCATGTTTTACCTCCCCGGAGTAAAAGCGGTTTTTACAGACAACTATAAAGATCTGCTCCCGGGTCACCCCTTCCGTACAGAAATCCGCACAACCCTCTCCAAAGAAGAAATCGAACAGCAAATCCGATGCAGATGGGTTGGAAAATAGCTATTGCTTTATTTAACAGATTTATCGTTCATCCTTTCTACTGCAATAGTACCGGCAATTACCGACAATAATGACACAAAACAACAAGCGGCCAGGCTTAGGGCCGGAATCATAAGAGCCAAAGCGAATACAGTACCTATTCCTGTCACCAAACCGATATTTTTATTCACATAACGGACGCTCTGTCTGACATTAAAACGCTTTCTCTCGATAGCATAATCGATAAAGGCAAAACCGTAAAAATAAGCCGAGGTAAAGAAGATGGCAAAAGGAGCGATTACCCCCACAAGCGGAATAAATGAGCAAAGAAATAATACAAAAGAAATAAACAACTGAAAAATCATATTTCTCAGGGCGATCAGAATTCCCCGAAAAATCTCCCAGGCAAACTGCCTGAAACTAAAGGGAAATTCCCTTCCGGTAAGATGAGCTTCCGTCCGTTCGGACAGCCAGGAATATACCGGCGACATAACGACAAGCACAATATATCCGCCGAAAGCAACGAAAAGGAAGAAATACAGAATCCGCAATACAATCTTAATCAGCACGCTTGTCGTGGTCGTCACCCATTGCAGCCAAGAGATGCCCCCCACCCAGGCAGTAAGCTTAGCCTCGATCAAGCCGTACAGGCTATCTCCCGCTAAAGAAATCAGGATATTTCCCCCAATGAACAATAGCAATAAAATAATGACCGGAAAAAGTAAAAACCACCAGAATTTCCGGCTGAACAAAATTCCGAATGCTTTTCCATAAAGCTGTATCCCTGTAAAGAATCCCATTTTATCAAACTCAATTTAAATTGAAGACAAATGTAAGGAGGAAAAAGCAGATTTTCCGGCTATTTTTTCTATTTTTGTGAGCAAAAATAGTGCAGATTGTCTGATTGAACCAAATTCGTAGAACATAAATCTAATATTCACTTGTTATATACTATGCAACCATTAACAGCAATATCCCCGATCGACGGGAGATACAGAGATAAAGTCGAAAATTTGTCCAATTATTTTTCTGAAAGTGCTTTAATCCGTTACCGGGTAACGGTGGAGGTGGAATATTTTATTGCCTTATGCGAAATACCTCTTCCCCAATTGGCCGGTTTCAATCACCAGACTTTCGAGCAATTACGGGAAATATACCTCAATTTCACCGTCGAAGATGCCCAGCGGATCAAAGACATCGAGAAAGTCACCAATCACGACGTGAAAGCTGTCGAATACTTTATCAAAGAAAAATTCGATGCTTTAAATCTGCAACCATACAAAGAATTCATCCATTTCGGCCTGACTTCACAGGATATCAACAATACAGCGGTTCCCTGTTCGTTCCGGGATGCCGTTCACGATGTCTATTATCCTGTCATCGACGAACTGATCGCCAAACTCGAAGAGCTGGCCGAAGAATGGAAAGAAGTGCCGATGCTGGCCAAAACTCATGGACAACCGGCTTCTCCTACCCGTTTAGGGAAAGAGCTCAAAGTATTCACTTACCGGTTGAGCCGTCAGTTGGAGTTATTGAAAAAAGTAGCCATTTCCGGAAAATTCGGTGGAGCTACCGGTAACTTCAATGCACACAACATTGCTTTCCCGGAAATCGACTGGGCTGAATTCGGAAACCGCTTTTTAACTCAAAAATTAAAAATCGAACGGGAAACATACACTACCCAGATTTCCAATTACGATAATTTTGCAGCTCTGTTCGATAACCTTCGAAGGATCAATAATATTATTATCGACCTCGACCGGGATTTCTGGACTTACATCTCGATGACTTATTTCAAACAGAAAATCAAAGCCGGTGAAGTCGGTTCGTCCGCTATGCCCCATAAAGTAAATCCGATCGATTTCGAAAATTCAGAAGGTAACCTGGGCATCGCCAATGCCATATTCGATCACCTGAGTAATAAGTTGCCGATTTCACGTCTTCAACGAGATCTCACCGACTCAACCGTACTGCGGAACATCGGTGTCCCTTTAGCCCATACGATTATTGCTGTCAAATCGACTTTGAAAGGGTTGAACAAGCTTATTATCAATAAAGAAGCGATCGAAAAAGATCTCGAAAAAAACTGGGCGGTCGTGGCCGAAGCCATTCAAACCGTTCTGCGCCGTGAAGGATATCCCAACCCCTACGAAGCACTGAAAGCCTTGACACGTACCAACAATAAAATTACACAGGAATCTATCGCAGAATTTATCGACACACTCGATATTTCAGCTGAACTGAAAAAAACTCTGAAACAGATTACTCCCTCGAATTATACAGGAATTTAGTTAAAGAGTTGCTGAGTTATAGAGTTACTAAGTTATAGAGTTATAGAGTTATAGAGTTAAAGAGTTATGAAGTTTTGGAATTTAAGAGTGCAACAACTCAACAACTCAGTAACTCAACAACTCAGCAACTCAGCAACTCAACAACTCAGCAACTCAGTAACTCAGCAACTCAGCAACTCAGTAACTCAGCAACTCAGCAACTTTACCTATGCACGATTTAATCCTTATTCTCAAGCGTTTTATTCCACCTTATAAACTCCGGGTTACCAAAAGTATCATCTTCAATTTCCTCCATGCGATTTTCGGAAGTCTTTCCATCGCGATGCTGGGACCTATCCTGAAGATTATATTCAACAACGAACAGGATGTAACTGAACTTGTTCCTTTCGAATTTAACAGTGAATCTATCGGACAAATTTTTAATTACTACATCACAACGATCAAATACACTTACGGTCCATCGACAACCTTAATTCTGATCGGGGTGGTAGCCATCGTAACTACTGCTTTAAAAACCGGTTTCGCCTATTTGGGAGCTTATGAATTGATTTATATCCGGAATGGAGTCGTCAGGGACATCCGTCGTAAAATCTATGCCAAGATATTATCCTTACCTCTTCCCTTCTTTTCCGAAGAGCGCAAAGGGGATATTATCGCCCGTATGACCGGAGATGTACAAGAAGTAGAAGCCTCCGTGATGAGTTCTTTGGATATGCTCTTCCAAAGTCCGATTTTGATTATTGTCTATCTGACTTCCATGTTGTTTATGAGCTGGCAGCTCACCTTATTTGTTTTCATTCTTCTCCCCATTATGGGTTTATTGATCGGCCGGGTAGGTAAAAACCTGAAGCGCCGTTCTTGGGAAGGACAAACGAAAATGGGAGAAATTCTGGCTTTAATGGAAGAAACTTTATCCGGTTTGCGAATCATCAAGGCTTTCAATGCAGAGCCCAAAATGACTGAAAAATTCTCAACGGAAAACGAAAGCTACCGGAAAATACAAAACCGTCTGATGCGGCGGCGTTCATTGGCCCATCCGATGAGTGAATTTCTCGGTACGATCGTCGTAGTCATCATCCTGTGGTTCGGAGGAACGCTGATTTTGAATAATACCGGCAACTTATCGGGTCCAAGTTTTATTATCTATATCGGTTTGTTTTATTCTATCATCAATCCGGCGAAAAACCTGACTAACGCCTATTACAGCGTCCAAAAAGGATTGGCAGCGATGGAGCGTATAGACGTTATTCTGGCTGCAGAATCTTCTATACAGGAACCTGAAAATCCGCGAAAACTGGAACAATTCCAACAAGCTGTCGAATACAAAGACGTCAACTTTTCATATAACGAAAGTAAACAGGTACTCAAAAACATCAATCTGGTCATTCCGAAAGGAAAAACGGTAGCCCTTGTCGGCCAATCGGGTTCCGGAAAAAGTACCTTTGTCGATTTGTTACCCCGTTTTTACGATGTGAATAGTGGAAAAATTTGTATCGACGGTATCGATATCCGGGAACTTTCTTTTTATAATTTGCGGGAATTTATGGGGAATGTAAACCAGGATCCTATTCTATTCAACGATACGATCTATAACAACATCGCTTTCGGTATCGAAAATGCCACTTTGGAACAGGTTGAACAAGCTGCCCGTATCGCTAATGCACACGAATTTATCTTACAAACCGAACACGGTTACCAAACCATAATCGGTGACCGGGGAGGCAAATTGAGTGGGGGCCAGCGCCAGCGCCTGAGTATAGCCCGTGCCGTATTGAAAAATCCTCCGATCATGATCCTGGACGAAGCCACTTCTGCCCTGGATACCGAATCGGAAAAACTAGTACAGGAAGCTCTGGATAATCTGATGAAAAACCGTACCTCTATCGTGATCGCCCACCGCCTGTCTACCATCAAAAATGCCGACCTGATTTGTGTCTTCCATGAAGGAGAAATCGTCGAACGGGGAACTCATGAAGAACTCCTGAGTCTGAATGGTATTTATACCAAATTGTATAGTATGCAGAGTTTTTAGAGGGGATAGAGTTGCTGAGTTACTGAGTTATAGAGTTACTGAGTTATAGAGTTACTGAGTTATAGAGTTACTGAGTTATAGAGTTTATATATGAATTTAAATAAATAAATTATGGGAGGAGTAGTTAAGTTTGAAGAATTGAATATTTGGCAGGAAGCCCGAAGGATTGTGAAGGAAATATACCAGAACACTGCATCCATTAAAGATATGGGTTTTAATGAGCAGATACAAAGGGCAGCTATTTCGATAATGAATAATATCGCAGAAGGGTTTGAATCCGGGAACAATCCGATGTTCAAACGCTTTCTCTGTATATCTAAAGGAAGCTGTGGAGAAGTTAAAAGTATGCTTTATATTGCTAAAGATTTAAACTACACATCCGAAGAAAAAAGTGAATTACTCCTCCAGGATTGCCAGGGCCTATCTGTAGCAATTAACAAATTTATCCATTATCTGCAACAACACCCCACCCATTAACTCAGCCCCCCAACAACTCTATAACTCTATAACTCTATAACTCTATAACTCAGCAACTCTATAACTCAGCAACTCATTATGACAACCGAAGATAAACTTTTAGGAAAACAAGTCGAATATCCCCAACACTATTGTCCGGCTATTCTTGTAGCGGTCCCCCGGCGGCAAAACCGGGAAATCTATGGCATAGACCACCCAGACCATCTATTTTGTGGTTATGACAGCTGGCATGCCTACGAAGCCAGTTTTATCCTGGATAATGGTATACCGGTAGCCGGGATGTTGAAAATTACTTATCCGGCTTCCAGTCCCTCGATTGTAGAAAGTAAATCTTTGAAATTGTATTTAGGTTCCTTTCATATGGAAGCTTTAGGCAAGACACTCGGGCAGGCTGTCGACCGATTCGTTGCCACAGTAGCTGCCGATCTTAGTGCGTTGTTGTGTACCGAAGTAAAAGTCCATTTTTATGAAGATGCCCCTTCTTTTCTGCCTTTTGATTTCAATGATTACACCCTGCTGGAAAAAGAGCCCGACACCTATGCACTCCAGTTTTCCGTCTATCAGGAAAACCCCGCCTTACTGACCGAAAACATCCAGGAAGCAGGGGAATTAAAAGTATGTAGCCATCTACTGAAAAGTAACTGTAAGATCACCCGTCAACCCGATTGGGGAAGTTTGTACATTCATCTGAAAGGCCGGACACAACCGGCCTATGCCTCTCTGTTGAAATACATCGTTTCGCTGCGTAATGAAAATCATTTTCACGAAGAAATTTGTGAGATGACTTTCAAACGCCTCAGTGATCTTTTCCAACCCGAAATTCTCATGGTAAGTTGCTTATACACCCGTCGTGGCGGGATAGATATTTGTCCTTGCCGGGCCAACAAACCGGATTATCTGCCGCATTATCTGCCCCAAGCCGATATACTGACCCAGCGGAATTTCCGGCAATAACCGCCTGCTTTCTTTCTGTTAAACCCCCGTTCCTGTTTTAGCTGTCATCACCGTTTTCACTGTATTTATAAATCTATTTGCCGAGTATCTTTTCGTACGTACCGTCCTTCAACACTTCCAATCCTTTCTTCAGCATATCGTTCTCCTCATTCATAATCTGATACATCTCGTTCATATTCCAAAGATCCCGGGCTATCAATGCTTTCAGCTGCAATTTAATGGTAGGCAAAAGAGGTTTCAGTGCTTTATCGTCTCTGGGGATATCCGCTTTTTCCCCTGCTTTTACAATTTCATCGATCATGGCATCGGTCACCTGAAAATTCTTCACAAAAGAATCGAAATCAGGATATTTCTTTTTCAGCTGATCCCTGTTTTTATCGATATAATTGGCAATAAACTCACCGATTACATTTTTAGCGATCAGCCGGTTAAAGTACAAATAGCTGATCGTCGTATCGAGAGGCACGAACACGTCCGGGATAATACCTCCTCCACCGTATACAGGGCGTTGTTTTACTTTCGTAAAATATTTCAGGGAATCATTCACTACAATACTGTCAGCACTGACCATTTCTCCGCTCCGATACCGGTTATACAACTCGGCTTCATAATCTTCTTCGCCTTTCGAATAAGGTTTTTGTATACATCTCCCCGAAGGCGTATAATAGTGGGCTATCGTCAGCCGGACCATAGATCCGTCGGTCAGAGGAAACTGTCTTTGCACCAAGCCTTTCCCGAAAGACCTCCGGCCCACCAATACGCCCCTATCCCAATCCTGAACAGCTCCGGAGACAATCTCACTGGCAGAAGCCGAATTGCCGTCGATCAATACGACCACCCGTCCACCCTGCAAGAGTCCTATAGGCGTTGAATATTCTTCGCGCCGACCGGAATTGACCCCGTCGGTATAAACGATCATCTTCCGTCCATCCAACAAGTGATCGGCGATACCGATAGCGGCTCCCATATATCCCCCTCCATTCGTCTGCAAGTCCAGTATCAAATCTTTCATCCCCTGAGCCTGCAATTTTTTGACAGCTTCCTCGAATTCATCGATCGTGGTCGCTGCAAAACGGGATAACTTGATATATCCGGTCGTCTTATCCAGCATATAAGTAGCATCGATACTATAAATCGGAATTTTTCCCCGGATAATGCGGAAATCCATATTTTCATGTCCTCTCAGCACGCCGACCTTGACAATCGTACCTTCCTCTCCTTTCAAGCGCTTCCGGACCTCTGTATTCGATAATTTTTTCCCGGCGATATTCTCTCCGTCCACGGAAACGATCCGGTCTCCTGCCATCAATCCGGCCTTCTCGGAAGGGCCGCCAGGCACGATAGCCACAACAGCCAACGTATCCCGGAGAATAGTAAACTGAATACCTATACCGAAAAATCCACCTTCCAAAGGCTCGTTCATCTCATCCACTTCTTCCTTCGTGATATAAACCGAATGAGGATCGAGATCGGACAAAGCTTTTATAATCGCATCTTCCGTCAGCTTCTGCAAATTTACGGTATCGACATAAAAGGCATCGATATAGGCCATCAGCCGCTGATATTTTATGCTTTGTTCTCTCACCTGATTCTCCCGGTTTTGTGCTATCGTCCGGTTGAATAGTGCTCCTGTCAGCAGCAAGAGCCCTGTCAAAATAAAAAGTCTTTTCATCTTATTTAAAGTTACTTCGTTATCCAGGAATAGTTATATCTCTACTTCTTCTCAAGTTCCAATACTTCCAAATCTTTCATTTTCCCCTTTTCTATGACAAAACGGATGGCTGTCCTGACTTTATGGAAACCATACTTCCCGGCAGCCCCGGGATTGATGTGTAAACATCCCAGCGTCTTATCGAACATAACTTTCAGGATATGAGAATGGCCGCAGACAAACAGCTGCGGGCGTTCGTCGTACAATAGCGTCCGTATTCCGGCGTCATAATGTCCGGGATATCCTCCGATGTGGGTCATCACTGTTTTTACTCCTTCACAATCGAATATTAAAGTAGGGGCAAACATCGTCCTTATCTCTCCTCCATCGATATTACCGTATACAGCGCGTAAATTAAAGTTGGCGGCCAAACGATCGGTAACCGCTAAATCACCGATATCCCCGCAATGCCAAACCTCATCGCAATCTTTGAAAAAATCCAATATCTTGCTATCCAACCAGCCATGTGTATCCGATAATAATCCTATTTTCATAAGCTCTTATGCTCTTCTAATTTATAAAGCATCTTTATTTCTTCCGCCCAGTTTTCTTCATCGGGAGTTTCCAGAATCAGCGGCATACGATCGAAACGGGGATCTCTCATAATCCGGCGGAAAGTCTCTATACCCAATTCGCCTTTCCCGAGCACCTCGTGCCGATCGACATGAGAACCTTGCCCTTTTTTAGAATCGTTCAGATGCATACCTTTCAGATACTTCAATCCGATCACTTCATCGAAATGCTCAAAAGTTTCCTGAAAGCCGTTTTCACTCTTGAGGTCATATCCGGCAGCGAAAGCATGACAGGTATCGATACATACTCCAATCCGGTCTTTATCTTCAACTTTGTCGATAATATAGGCCAACTGTTCAAAAGTATATCCCAGATTAGACCCTTGTCCGGCCGTATTCTCAAGCACGGCACAGACACTCTTGGTCTTATCCAGCGTGATATTGATCGATTCGGCAATTATCGTCAGGCACTCCTCCTCACTCACTTTCTTCAACGAACTTCCCGGATGAAAATTGAGTAGTTTCAGTCCCAGTTGTTCACAACGCAACATTTCATCCAGAAAAGCACTCCTGGATTTTTCCAAAGCCTCTTTATCGGGATTTCCCAAATTGATCAGGTAACTATCATGAGGCAGAATCTGATCGGCCGTATAACCGAATTCCTGACAACGCTGCTGAAAGCGTTCCACATTTTCAGCCGAATAGGGTGCTGCCACCCATTGGCGTTGATTCTTCGTAAATAAAGCGAAACCTTTCGCTCCGATCCGATAAGCATTTACAGGAGCATTCTCCACTCCACCCGATATACTGACATGTGCTCCGACATATTTCATATTCCGATGTCTTTTAATAATAATCTTCTGTTTAACTTCAGTCTCAAGAGGTATAACGCCCGATCAACACAAAAGTTCAATAATTTGCAAAGTTAATTTTTTATACTAAATATCTCATATCCCTCTCCCACAAGATCGTAATCTATCCTTAAAATCTATCCTCCGGGATTTACAAACCTACAAAAAGTTAGCCGAAATCTTACTTAACGTCTACAAAATTGGAAATAGTTTTATTAAAATAAAAGCGGGCATCTTCAACAATGCCCGCTTTCACATCTTCCGTCTTTCGGTTATTTAATCAACTCTACGCTTCTCTTCACAAATTTATTCAGTGCTTCTCCTTTCAACAGACCGTTAGCGAGTAAGGCAAGGTCGATCAACTGGCCGACCACCTGATTACCTTTACCATATTCCTGCAACAGCTCTTGTTTTTGTTTTCTCAAGCCATTGATCTTATCGTCATATTCTTTCTTCCGGTCTTTGTCGACTTGTGGAATTTCATCTTCTTTCTTCCCTTTGTTCAGTTCGTCGATCTCTGTTTTCTTCCCTTCATTTTCTTTAATTTCGAAATCGATCGGTTCGAGTTTAGCCGCCATTTCTTTCTGTTCATCAGCCAGGATATTCTTTACCAGCTTATGATCGGTATTCACCACCAACGTAAACTGGTCGTCCATAGCTCCATAGAATCCCATCCCCGGATTCATGGCAGCCATCTCTTTCATCCGCCGCATAAACTCAGAACGGGTGATTAAAACAGGATCGGCCGTTTCGCCCAACGCTTCGAAATTGACCACATACATGCCTCCTTCTTTGGGGAGTTGTGCATTGAAAACATCCTTCATCTCCTCCTGTTCAGCTTCGCTCCAATCGGTTTCCTTCGTTTCATTTTTAGGAATCAGTTTATCGATCACATCCGAGTCGACACGTAAAAATTTATGATCGGCATTTTTCTGCTCGATATGATTGATAAAATGCGTGTCCAACTGCCCATCCATCACCAAAACGTCATAGCCTTTATCCTTCGCAGCCTGGATGTAAGTATATTGTTCCTGTACGTCGGTAGCGTACAGATAAACGATATGATTGTCCTTATCCGTTTGGTTAACTTTCACCAGATTTTCATACTCTTCCAGGGTAAAATATTTCCCATCGGTATCTTTGAGCAGCACGATAGGATTGGCCCGTTCGGCAAATTTCTCGTCTGTCAGCATGCCGTATTGAATAAATACCTTCAGGTCATCCCATTTTTTCTCGTACTCTTCCCGGTTGTTTTTGAAGATATCGGTCAGACTGTCGGCCACTTTCTTCGTAATGTGGTTGGAAATCTTCTTCACATTCCGGTCACTTTGCAAATAGGAACGGGATACATTCAACGGAATATCCGGCGAATCAATCACCCCATGCAGTAAAGTCAGGTATTCGGGTACGATCCCTTCGACAGAATCAGAAACATACACCTGATTGCTGTATAATTGAATTTTATTTTTTTGTATTTCAAACTTATTATCGATTTTCGGGAAATAAAGAATACCGGTCAGATTAAACGGATAATCTACATTCAAATGGATATGGAACAAAGGATCTTGTGCCATGGGATACAATTCCCGGTAGAATTTCTGATAATCTTCTTCCTTCAGTTCGGATGGTTTACGTGTCCACAGCGGATTGGTGTCATTGATGATATTATCTTCTTCGGTATCGACATATTTTCCATCTTTCCATTCTTTCTTCTTTCCGAAAACAATCTCTATCGGGAGGAATTTACAATACTTCGTTAATAAATCCTGTAGCTTATTCTCTTCCAGGAAATCCTTTTCCTCGGCATTGATATACATAATGATATCCGTTCCCCGTTCGGCTTTTTCGGTATTTTCCAGGGTGTATTCGGTATCTCCTTCACCGGTCCATTTTACAGCCTGCGCTCCTTCTTTGTACGATTTGGTCACGATTTCCACCTTATCGCTCACCATAAAGGCAGAGTAAAATCCCAATCCGAAATGACCGATGATCGTAGCGGCATCATCTTTATGTTTTTCCAAAAATTCTTCTGCTCCCGAAAAAGCAATCTGGTTGATGTATTTTTCCACCTCTTCCCGGGTCATTCCGATACCGCTGTCGGATACCGTCAAAGTACCTGCCTCTTTGTCAGCTTTCACCCGCACCCGCAAATTAGAAGCCTCCCCTTTAAATTCTCCCGAAGATGCCAATACTTTCAATTTTTGTGTAGCATCTACTGCATTCGACACTATCTCACGAAGAAAAATTTCATGATCCGAATAGAGAAACTTCTTAATAATCGGAAATAAATTCTGTGTTGATACTCCTATTTTTCCAGTTGCCATAGTATATCTGTTTTTAAGTTTTTAATTTCAAGTTTACGCAGGTAAATACACAATTGTTATGCCAAAAACACCAACGTGACAAAAAGACAGCCCAAGTTTTAAATCCATGACTACTCCGTAAGAATAAAACAAAGTACCTACTAAAACAATTTTTATATATATAAAGGAAGGCAGTTATATACATATTTACACTCATAAACGTAGAATTATTCTGTCGTTATTTATTCGTCTTCGGTGATCGGAATTGGCGACCCGG
>OCPV01001372.1_pt1 | contig 13592 bp, 16 predicted proteins | sample 1538511 | NCBI WGS metagenome assembly OCPV01 (sample SAMN04571704, study PRJEB22368) | human gut metagenome | biome: human gut; material: stool | host: Homo sapiens | place: Luxembourg | collected 2012-08-30 | reverse complement strand
AATTCAGTAAAACAAAAAGATATAAATGAATTTTATAATGTTCCACTAAGAAAAATAAGAAAATTATCAAGAAAGGAGGAATAATAAAATGGAGAATGATTTATTACCAATTAAATTTTTTTCTAAAAGAGAAAAAGATGCCCAAAGAGTAGAAGGCGGTGGTTCTAAGGATTTGCCTAAATGGACGTTAAGCTTAGAAGAAGCAAAGATAAGAGTTGATTTACTAAATAAAAATATAGGTCAAATTGAATTGCAAGTAAGAGAAAAGAAAATAGATTTTATACCTACCGTTGTAAAAACTTCCATATCTGAAGATGCAAAAGCTAAAACTCATAGAAGAGAAATAAGGAAGATATTCAATACAAATCAAAATAATTTGTTGGGAACACCGACAAAAGATGAGATTTTAGTAAAAATAAATTCTTTAAAGGACTTGGAAAAAATTAAAGAAAATGTAAATAGCATAGAAAAAAATTTGTATGGAATTTCGTGTATTGAGGAGATTGTTCCATTTACTCCTGATGTTGAAATTAGTGAAACTTGCAAGATAAAGTTAGTAGATTATGAAAATTATGAATTAAATATTGCTATAAATAATTTATTTGAGAAAATTCTACAGAAAAATAAACTAGAATACAAAAGAACTAATTATACAGATGAATTAACTATTTTTAAAATAAACAAATTTGATAAAGTAGTGTTAGATGAATTTAATGAAGAAGGAATTTTAAATAGTATTTTTTCAATAGAGCCTATGCCAAAATATACTGTGAGTTTAGATGAATTGTCAATAGAGGAAGAGATTGCTGTAAAAAGTCCTAAAGAAAATGAAAATAATATTACAATAGGTGTTTTGGATTCTGGAATATCAAAGAATAAGTATTTAAAAGATTGGATAGAAGAAGATGGTTATTCATGTTATCCAGAAAATGTTATAGACAAAAAACATGGAACATTTGTATCTGGTATAATTAATTATGGTGATGAGCTAGATAGTTTAAATGCTACTTCTGATTCAGCGTATAAATTATTTGATGCTACTATTTTTCCAAACGAAAAATTGGAATCAATTGACGAAGATGATCTAATTAACAATATAAAAGAAGCTATTACATATGCAAAGGATAAAGTAAAAATCTGGAATTTATCATGTGGTACTTCAATAGAAAGTGATACGGAAAAATTTTCTGATTTTGGTATTGCATTAGATGACTTGCAAGATAAGTATAATATTTTAATAATTAAATCAGCAGGAAATTGTGATAATTTTGTATATGGAAAACCAAAATCTAGGATTTCTAAATCGGCAGACTCAATTCGATCTATCGTAGTAGGTTCAATAGCACATAAAAAAGAAAAGGGAGACTTAGTAGAAAAAGACTATCCATCTCCATTTACAAGAGTAGGTAGAGGGCCACAATTTATCATAAAACCGGATGTAGTTCACTACGGTGGAAATGCAGGTTTTAATGAAGATGGAATATTAAAAACTACAGGAGTAAAATCATTTGGAATAGATGGTAAAATAAATCTGGCTTGTGGCACAAGTTTCTCAACTCCTAGAATAACTAATTTGATTGCGGGGTTATATAGTAATATTAATGAAGAATTTGATCCATTATTATTAAAAGCGTTACTAATTCATTCTAGTAGTTATCCACAAAATATTAATATTCCTAAAAATGAAATAATTAATCAATATGGATATGGAATTCCAAAAAAAGTAAGTGATATTTTATACAATTCACCGAATGAAGTAACGTTAATAATGAGAGATAATATTCAAAAAGGTGAATATATTGATATTTTTGAATTCCCGATGCCAGACTGTTTAATAGAAAATGGATATTATGAAGGACAGATTATCGCTACTTTAGTATATAATCCTATTTTAGATTCTTCTCAAATTTCAGAATATTGTCAATCAAATATAAATATATATTTAGGAACATACGATAATTTAGTTGAAAGAGATATTGAGAAAAGTAATGTATTGAATCCACTTGGAAGAAATGGATCAAAAAATGTTTTTTCTGAAGGTTGCTATAGTAAAATAAAGATGAAGGATAATATTGATTTTATGTCTGAGAGAGCATTAATTGAATACAAAGATAAGTATTATCCAATAAAAAAATATGCGGTTGATTTATCAGAATTTACTGAAACTAATAAAGAAAAATTTTTGAAGAGTGATAAAAAATGGTATCTTAAATTAGAAGGTATGTATAGAGATTATACAGAACAAAATGCACTAAATACAGGAGAATTACTAAACCAGGAATTCTGCTTAATTATAACACTTAGAGATCCTAAAAAAGAGAAAAGTGTGTATGATGGTGTAACAAATAAATTAGATGAATATAGTTTTTGGCATAATACTATATCTTTAAGAAATAATATTAATATACATACAAATATAGAAGAATAACAATTATTTTCTTTTAAAGTTCTATAAAAAAATAAGGAAATTACTTCCTTATTTTTTTGCTATCTATCCAATTACTAAATTTTTCTATACTAATATTCCCTTCTTCATAAGCTTTTTTCATTACTTTAGATTCTTTTTTAAAGTTTTCATATCTATCAATATGCTTTCCACCATATAAAGAAGCATTTTTTTGTAGTGTTTGATAAAATGTTCTACATTTTTTTAGTACAGGTTCTGCATCTAATTTCTTTTTGTATTGTATTTGAGCTGCAATTTCTCTACAAGTTTTATTATAAGCATATATGTTATTACAATATTTTGAGTTGTATTGAAAATCTGGAATAAAATACTTGCCACAATTTTTGCAAACATAAACAACATTATTCAATTTTGTTAATCTCCACATAAACAAATAAAGCAGAGAATAAAAGTTATCAGTTTCATATGTAAATTCAATATTTTTATAATTACAATTTAATATTTTTCTATAATCAAAATTTATTCTAATATTTTTTAAATGTTCTTTTATATTAACATTATTATATTTTTCATATTCATAAGGTTTCATTTTTACAGGTTCAGTTTTATCAATATAACTAAAGAAATCTAAACGATCTTTAGTATTAATTAAATCATATAATTCTTGTTTATAATAACAAAAATCTTTACTATATTCGTTAAAGAACATATTTAACAAATCATTATAATCTTCTTCATTAATTACAAATGAATAATCAGGATTACGTAATCGATAAGGATAATAAGCATATAATAATGCTTCAAAACAATAATTACTAACAAATTCACAAAAAGTTTTCCTACATGAAAAATCTAGACTTACAAAATCAAATAGAAAACTACCAATGGCTTTAGATGGATAATCAGTTACTAAAACTGAGGCATATTCTTTAGTATGTTGGTCTTGTATTAATTTATAAAAAAATACTTTTTCTTCTTTTGCACTATCATCAAATAAAACATTAAAAAGATGATACATAAAAATCCCTCCTTTTAAATTTACTCGACAAAAATACAATTTTTAGAAATTGTAGATTGTCGTGTTTTTCATTCTTAGTTAAACAACTAAAATAACAATTAGTAATTAGCTAGTTACAAACTGCATATCAAAATTTGAATTAACACCTTACAACCATATAGGCGAAATATGTCCCCAAAATGTACCGATTTTTTAGAAAAAATTTTATTTTCTAACTATATAGGCGAAAAAATGAGTAAAAAGTTAACAAGCTTTGAAAAAAATTAAATTTGGAGGTGATTTTATGAACGAACTACCTAAAGTAGAAAGAATAACTCTAACAATGAAAGAAACAGCTGAGTATTTAGGAATATCATATTGGCTTGTAAATCAGTTAGTAAGAAGAAAACAAATACCATGTGCTAGAGTTGGGGGTAGAGTATTATTTAGAGTACAAGCTTTAGATGAATACTTAAAAGAAAAAGAAGAAAATTTTATAAAAAAGTAGGAAAGGAGTATTGTTTATGCAATGGATTAAAGTGTTTACAGATATATTTGCAAATCCTAAAATGCAATTGTTACTAAAAGAACGTGATGGGGACACATTCTTTAGGATATGGATTCAATTATTAGTAATTGCTGGAATATCAATGCAAGGTGGGAAGATTATGATGTCAGAAAATACACCAATGACAGTAGAAGATCTTGCAACAATTACACACAAATCAAACAAAAAAATTCAAAATATATTGGACAAGTTAATCCATTTTGAAATGTTAATTTGTGAGGACAATATATACAAAATTAAAAATTGGGAAAAGTACCAAAGTGCTGATAAATATGAACTTGTTAAAGAACAAAATAGAGAAAGACAAAAAAGATTTAGAGAAAATCAAAAGAATGAAAATAACGTTAATGTAACGTTAAGTAACGGAACAGAAGAGAATAAAAAAGAAAACAATAAATTAGAAGAAAGTAAAAAAGATTTTTCAAAAAAGAAAGGTTATTTAAACTATGACCAAAGAGAGTATTCTAATTTTGATTGGGATAGTTTGTATGCTAATTTAGGAAAGTGAGGTAAATATGAAACAATATTATGATAAAAATAATGATAAATGGACAGTTAAAAGATTGGATAGTAAAAGTGATATAAAAAGAAAGTATAAATTAATAATAGAGGAAGAGTACATAAGTGAAAGCGATTCACCACATGATATTGAAAAAATTATAAATAGCTATTGTGAATATACTTAAAAATAGAATCAGGGAGTCTTGCTTTTATAAAATTCCCACGATGGGAATTTTTAAGCAAGATTCCCATTTGTATATACAAATGGATTGATCAAGTGGTAAAACCACATAAGTTGGAAAGGAGTAAGATTTGAAAAAAGATAATGTAATTGTAATTAGGGTTACAAAACAAGAAAAAGAAAGATTGATTAAAAAGAGTCAAGAAGCAGAAATGTCATTATCAGAATATTTAATTGAACAGGGATTAGAAAGAGATATTATTATAATTGAAGATGTTAAAAATTTTGTACACGAATTAAGAAAAATAGGAAATAACATTAATCAATTAACATACTTAGCAAATAGTGGAGCAATAAGAACAGTATATTTAGATGGATTTAAAGAAGATATGAAGGAAATTTGGACTGAATTAAATGATATTTGGTTATTAAAAAAATATTGAAAAAACCATTGACAAAGAAACAAATGTTTGCTATAAATATTAAAGAAAATATTTTTCTACAAATATTGTTTGATTAGTGGCAAAAAAACAAATTTTATGATATAAATAGATATGTAAGTTATTATATTTATTGAGGTAAGAAAATGCGTACAATGTTATTAAGTTTAAAACCAGAGATTTTTGAATTGATAAGAAATGGAAAAAAGATATTTGAATATAGGCATCAATTTTACACTGAACCAGTAGGAGCTTATTTATATATTAGCAAACCAATTCAAAAAATAGTTGGATATATTGAATTTGATAAAAGAATTGATTTGAAAGATTGGAAAGAACAGTACAAAAATAATGTAGCAGTAAGTAAAAGAATTAATGATTATATTTCAAGAAATTATAACTATGCAATGCCAATCAATAAATTTAAAATGACAACTGAAATATCATTAAATGATTTAAGAAATGATTTAGAAAAATTTATCATTCCAGAATCATATTACTATTTAGATAATTTTATTGAATTAAAAGAATATATAGAGAAAAATATACATTTTACAAATGAAGTAGTAGAAAATAATTTTCAAACAATACATGATGAAGATATTTGTAGAAAAAAATATTAATGCAAAATATGGGTTTTGCATTCAAACAAAAAATTAAATACAATATAATTGAAAGAGGTGCAAAATGAAAGAATATAAAGTTGGAAGTTTATTTGCAGGAGTAGGTGGTATTTGTCTAGGATTTCAAAATGCAAAAAGTGATAATGCTAAATATAGATTATTATGGGCAAATGAAATAGATGAATATGCTTGTGCTACTTATAAAAATAATTTTAAACATACATTATTACAAGGAGATATAAAATTAGTTTTACATCCTGAACTATCAAAAGATAGTGAAGAAAAAAAATATTACGAAAATCTTCATGAAATAATATTAAAAGAACCTATAGATATTTTAAACGGAGGATTTCCTTGCCAAGCATTCAGTATTGCAGGAGAACAAAAAGGTTTTGAAGATGAAAGAGGAAATTTGTTTTTAAATATTATAGATCTAATCAATATGTTAGGAGAAAAATTTTATAAACCTAGAGTTTTATTTTTGGAAAATGTAAAGAATTTACAAGCACATGATAATGGAAGAACATATAAGGTTATAAAAGATAAATTAGAAGGATGTGGTTATAAGATATTCGAAAAAGTATTAAATACAATGGAATATTCTGATTTACCACAAAATAGAGAAAGAATATATATTATTGGTTTATTAAATGAAAAAGATATAGAATTATTTGATTTATATAATAAAGATGTTCTTTCTAATTTGCATAATAATAAATCTCCTGAGGATAGAGTAACAGACATAAAAAAAATAATAAATTATGATTTGACAAAGGAAAATGCTGAAAAGTATTACTATACTAAAACTAAATATCCAAATTATTTTGTTTCACGTGATGAATTTAAAAATTCAGATAAAGAGAATAGAATAAATTTGGATGAACAAATTGATGAAATGTATCAATTTTATCAATGCCGTAGAGGTATGTATGTCAGAAAGAATAAAAGTGGAGTTTGTCCTACTTTAACAGCTAACATGGGAACAGGAGGACATAATGTTCCTCTAATTAAAGTTAGTGATGGTATTAGAAAATTAACACCTACTGAAACTTTTAAATTACAAGGATTTCCAGTTGGAAATGGATATGATTTACCTAAGGAATTTAAAGGAAAAAATTATCCGGATTCACAATTATATAAACAAGCAGGAAATGCTGTTTCAGTACCAGTAATAACAACTTTAGCTGAAGAATTATTAAAGATTTTAGAAAAAAATGATAATAATCAAAATGTGTAGAAGGTGAATATTCATCTTCTATTTTTATTTTAAAGCAATACATTAACTTAAAGTGAGTTGGTGTATTATTTTTTATTTTAAAAACAATATTGAAATTTGTATTTGAATTTATTATATTTAATAATGCAAAGCTACAGCTTGTTTTAATAATTTGTCTTTTTTTGTAAAATAATCTCGAAGGAGGAAGTATATGGATAATAAACATTCAGAGAAGTATATAAGAATAGGATTAAATATTTCTTTACAAAGAAAACTAAAAAAGATGACACAAATTGAATTGGCTGAAAAGATAGGTATAAGTAGAACTCATATGAGTAATATAGAAGCACCTAATATGGTAACGCCAGTTTCTTTAGAAGTAATTTTTGACATATGCGATGTCCTAAATATATCTCCAGAAGTGTTATTTAAAATGAATTAATTCATATATAAGAGAAGATATGAAACAAGTAAAAGTAAAATTAAAAGATAATACAATAGTAATTGGTGATGAATTTGATATGGAAGATTACAAGAAATTTAAACAAATCTTTCGTAAGTGGACTGATATTAATTCTGATTTAAAACAATTTGGAGGAAGAAACTTAAATGTACCAGATGTATTTAGTGAAGCTCTATATTGCATATTTTTTAATGCAGTAAGAACAAATGGAACAGCTCATTCATATGATGCTGTCGATAAAGAAACTGGTGAAGGAATTCAAATAAAATCAGCTTCTATACAAAATGATTGTACTTCATTTGGCCCAACTTCAACATGGGACAAATTGATTTTTGCAGATTTAGCACCTAATGGAAGTGTGGACGGAAATGTTTGGTTTTATGAAATAGATTCAACCAATATTTACAATATTGTTTTAAATAGTAAAAAAGCTGAAACATTCAGAGAACAACAGTTACAAGGTAGAAGACCTAGACTTTCAATAAAAGATAAAATAATTAATCCTTTAAGATTAAAACCAATAAAGAAAATAAATTTAATGGAGGATTAAAATGAAAGAAAAAAAGAGCGAAAAAATAACAAAGGAAGATATAATTGAAAGAGTTTTTTTTATTGCAAAATTAGTTCAGAATCAAAATAGTACAACAATGTCTGGCGCTTTAACATCAAAAAGTGATTCAATGGGGGGGATTTTTGATAGATTTATAAATACTATTTCAGATTCACTAGTTTTTGAAAAAATTATTTTACCAAATATAAAAACAAAAAAAGAAGTCCATGTAATAAATGATTACTATTATTATAATCCAAATAAATCAGTTTCTGGTATTGCACCAGATATTTTTGGAATTACAGTAGACGGAAAACAAATTCGTTTTACAAAATTTAATAATAAGTGGGAAGCTGAAAAAGGTATGCCACAAATTGAAATAAAAACATTTAAAGCCAAAGATCAGATGATTAGCCTTAGAGACCAGGGATATTCTAAAAAAATGAAATATATGATATTTGTAGATCTTGAACTAAGAATAGATTATTTAGTGCCATTTTTAGATAAAAAAATCTTAAATAATAGTCTTGTGGAAAGAATGCAAATGGATAATACCATTTTTATAGAGAATGATAAAAAATCAAAAATTAAAAAGGTTGAACCAATAGATTATTCATCAAATGATATAGGAACTTTGAAAATAATTGCTATTACAAATGCTAAAGACTTTATTAAACAAGCAACTTTATGTGATGAAAAAATAAGTGTAAGAAGAATGAAGGAAATAAAAGTTAGAAAAACAAATGTTAAATCTGGATTATTACATGATAAATTAAGTGAGTATGCAAATAAAAGTATTCGTGTAAAGAAATTATATGAATTTAATGATAAGTGGAGAAAAAAATTTAAAATACGGTAAAAACGTTGCTATATTAGATTTTTCAGCTGATAAACTAGATAAAATTGAAATATGTCAATATAATAAAGATAGTATTGTTATAACTGCAAAGGAAAATGGGTGTAGCTTTAACGGTCAAGAATTAGAATTAGGAAAACAATATACTGTTTCATTTGCTACTTTAGATAGGTCAGGTAATAATGGTAAAGAATATTTTATGCAAAAACAATGTGCATTTTACTTGAATGGAATAGAAAATAAACTTATAGAAGAATTACAAGAAATAATTGAAAAGGGAGAATAAGTATGATAAATAAATTTTCAAAAAATACTATAGAAAAATTGGATTCGTATGTTTATGTATATTCAGATCCTGATAATAATACTCCATTCTATATTGGAAAAGGAAAAGGAAATAGAGTATTTAGCCATTTAACAGAAAAAAATGAAAGTCAAAAAATAGATAAAATAAATGAAATAAGAAATAGAGGAAAAGAACCCAAAATAGACATTTTGGTACATGGAGTTAGTGAAGATGTAGCTAAGAAAATTGAAGCAGCAACGATAGATTTAATTGGAAAAGAAAATCTGACAAATAAAGTTAGAGGCTATGAGACACTTGAATATGGAAGAGTTAATGTAGATTTGATAGAAGCAAAATATAGTCAAAAAGATGAGCTTAAGCAAAATGAAATAAAAGATAATATAATAATGTTTAAAATTTCTAATTCATATAAATATGGAATGAAGCCTAATGAAATATATGATATAACTCGTAGCGCTTGGAAGGTAAATATAAATGAGGCAGAACAATATCAATATGCTCTTGCTATATATGATAATGTAGTTTTGGAAGTATATGAAATAGTTCAATGGTTTAAAGGTGGAAGAATTACATTTAATAGCGTTTTTGAAGGAGAATGGAAAAATGAAGAAAGATATGAATTTGTAGGCAGAATTGCAAGTGAAGAAATAAGGAATAGATATAAAAATAAATCTGTAAAGAATTTATATAATAACAGTTCTCATGAATTTAGATATTTTAAGAAATCTGAAAAATAATTTATTTATAACAATAATAAAATTAAGAATGAAAATTAAATTTTATAAAAGCAGAAAAATTAAATTTTCTGCTTTTTATTCTATAATTCGACAAATTTTTTAATAATCTTAGTATAAACTAGAAAAGGGGATTGATATGGGGAGAATAAAACCAGAACAAGAAATAATATATATATGCAGTGTTATAGATAAAAATATAGAAGCACACAAAATATTAAAAGATAGAGGTCTATTATCTGAAAATATTCTATCTCAATTGCGTAATTTGACTGAAGATGTAGCTATATTTATAAATAATACTGAAAATTCATTAAGTTTGGATATTCATTATAATAATGTAGATGATTCAATAAAATATGTATCTAGTGTAAAAAAGTATAAGTATATAAGTGTCTTTCATAAATTTTTACAATCTACTGCCTCACATTATACTCCGAGTGAAGATGATGCGGAGAGATTGGTTTTATATTATTTTAGATATATTTGTATGATAAAACAAACGTTGGAAAATTTAGGAATAATTGTGTTAAAAAAATTAGAAGATTTTCCAATATATGAAGATAATTTAACTAAAGAACATTATAAAAATATAGGTAATGTTATAGATACAGTTGGTAATGTTAAAAGTAAAGCATTAAAAAGCGGAAGATTTTATGTGGTAAAAAACAAACCAATATATGCAAATGGTAAATTGTATTATGAAATTACATTGACTAAAGCTACAGATTATACAAATAAGTTTGAAAGAATATTAATGTACACTAAGTATTATATACCTGATAATTATTCTATTAAGATTTCATATCAAGAGAAAAGTATTGAATTGTTTTCATTAAGGACAAAGATAAAAGTAATAGATAATTATTTCATATCAATACGTCCATGTGAGTTAAAGAATATAGGTTTAATTTTTGGAATAAATAATAAAATAGATGATAACTATGCTGAATATAGTAATTTAATGAGAATTCTTACAGATGAAGAAAAAACTTTATTAGAGTTAGTGTTAATGGATAATGAATTGTTTGAAAAGTATATCGAGAAAATAAAAGGAAATGCAGAAAATAATAACATTACTAATTTATTAGTTATGATTAGGGAACACTTATTGAGTTCGAAAAAGGGACGTAATATTTTAAGATATTTCTTAGTAAAACCTGATAATAAGGTTATTAAAACACAGCTTTGTGATTATCCAAATAATTATATTTCATATTTATATTTAGTAAATCAGAGTATTCCTTTTGATTCAATGCCATATGCAATGTCTTTATTTAATCATAACATTAGTTGGATTCATTTAATAAATGCGATTGATATTGAAGGAAGAAATTTTGAATTATTAGGAAGATATATAAAAAATAATTGCGAGTCAAATAATATTTTATATACATCATGTGATGAAGTAGATAAGTTTGGAAACATTGATGAATTAATTGAAGAATATAATGATTCATTAGTTAGATACGGGATTGATAGGCAACAAAAGGGAAAATTAGTAAAAGAATATGACAATGTGTATATAAAATCATATGAAGATACTTCAATTGAAATAATAAACACATTAAATTCGTATAAATCAAATATACAAAAAGAGTTTGCAGAAGTTGTAGATAATAAAAAAGAAGAATACCTGAATATGGATTTATCAGAGGATAAGAAAGAAATATTAAATGATATATTTAGAAATCATTCAATTGGTATTATACATGGACCAGCAGGAACAGGAAAAACAAAAATGTTGGAAGTGTTATCTATGATTTTTTGTGGATATAGTAAAATATTTTTATCAAATACCAATACGGCAGTAGAAAATCTGAGGGCTAGAATTAGTGGAATAGATTTATTTAATTCAACATTTAAAACAGTGGCAAATTATAATAAATATGATGATAATGATTATGATATATTAATCATTGATGAATGTAGTATGATTAGCAATAAGGATATGTTAAAAGCAATAAAGAAACAAAGATATAAGTTAGTTATTTTGGCAGGAGATGTATTTCAAATTGAATCTATAAAATATGGAAATTGGTTTTCGTTAAGTTATTATCTGTTTAAAAATGAATTTGTATATGATTTAATACAAACGAATAGAACAGATGATATAGAATTGCTAGAATTATGGAAAATGATTAGAGATAATGATGATAATGCGCTTAATAAAATAAATAGTCAAGAATATTCTTCTCCAATAGATTTTAAAGAAATATTTAATAAGAAAGATACTGATGAAATTATATTATGTTTGAATTATGATGGGTTGTATGGAATCAATAATATAAATAAAGTATTACAGGCAAAAAATTCAAACATAGAATATACTATAGGAGTTGATACATTTAAGATAGAAGATCCTATTATGTTTAATGATTGTCCTAGATTTAGAGACTTATATAATAATTTGAAAGGTACTATTAAAAATATTGAAAAAGATAATGAAAATGATTGTGTTTGGTTTACAATTTTAGTTGATGATATACTATATAATAGTGAGAATAATTATGAGATATTGGAAAATATGGATAATAAAACTATGATTAGATTATATGTTAGAAACTTTAAAGATACTAACGATGATGACGATGATAGAAATGAGCACATCATTCCATTTAATTTAGCATATGCTGTATCAATACATAAAGCTCAAGGTTTAGAATATAATTCAGTGAAAATAATTATTACTTCTAATGTAGAAGAACAGATAACAAAAAATATATTTTATACTGCTATAACAAGGACTAAAAAGTATTTGAAAATATTTTGGAGTCCTGAATCACAGATGAAGATTTTTGATAATATGAAAAAAAGAAATAGTACAAAAGATGTTGCAATCTTAAAAAATAAGATTAATATTACATAAATAAAAAAGAAATTTTTTATAAAAGAAAAATTAGTGAGAAAAGCCGAGATTTAACTCGGCTTCTTTCTATGAATTCATACATCCACTAATCAACTGTACCCCATCTACAAATCCATTTCTATAATACTTATCATTATAATAAGAAACATAATCCAAGAAATTTCTATCAAGTAATTCAAGCTGTTTCTTAACATATTTTTTATTTTGTTTAGGAACGTTCTTCAAAATATGTTCACTAATTTTATCAAATTGAATATAGTGTTTTTTATCTTCTTCTGTTAGATTACAAAGTTTTGTTTCTTCTTTAAATTGAAACCATTCTTTCATTAAATCATCATTTACTTCTCTTAAATTATTCTCCATAAAATAAACCTCCAAATTATAAAATAAAGATCCAAATACTTCCAAAAATTCTTTATAAAAAATTGGGGAGAAATTGGGGATCAATTTTTCAAAAACACCCCAATTTTAACCAAATTAAACATTAAATAAAAAACTTTGAAAGTATTGATAACACTAGCGTACAACATAATTCAATGCTTATCTAAAAAGATGTTATGTAGCCCTCATAACCCGAAGGTCATACTATACAAAACAAAAAGAATTCAGCAATATTATCTATAAAAGTGATACAAAAGTAATATAAAAATGTAATAGAAACCATAATAAACGATTTACAAAAAGCTAAAATGAAAACCCAAAAACAAGAATAAAATCGTATAAATTACCGCATTAACCAAAAATATAAAAGATAAAATATTCAAATCACCTGTTTTATATGATTAATTTCATAATCTTTGCCATTGATAAAAACTTCAATAACATCAATACGGACAAAAGAATTTAAAAGATGATTTTTATATAAATAGTATCTGCAAGC
>OCPV01001369.1_pt1 | contig 13614 bp, 7 predicted proteins | sample 1538511 | NCBI WGS metagenome assembly OCPV01 (sample SAMN04571704, study PRJEB22368) | human gut metagenome | biome: human gut; material: stool | host: Homo sapiens | place: Luxembourg | collected 2012-08-30 | reverse complement strand
AGAGATACACATGATATGATTTACGAAGTCCCAATATATAATCGAGCTTTCGCAAGTCCACTTCATTGAAAAAGCCTAACCACGCCTGTTTGGTTTCTTCCATCGTCAGTTCGCGACCGCACAGATCTCCTAATTGCTTCCGAAATTCATCGGCACTCAACTTTCCTTCTTCCAGTTCCTGGAAGATTCCGGTCTGGTGGTATTTGTCCAAACGAGTATCGGCATCCGCCAATCCCAGTTTGATAAACGCCTGAACAGCTTTATCGCGATCAATGTCTACAATCACTCCGCCAAAATCAAATACAATGTTCTTAATCATGATATATACAATTTTTATTTGTTACAAAGATACGGCTAATCTTCTTAATAAACAGCCCGTCATCGCTTGATCTTTGTCAAAAAAAACATGAGGGCAATCTGCGATATGCATAATAATAGGAGGATAAATAATATAGTGACACTATCCTACCGTGATGGTGTAACTATGATCACAGTATAGTGTCACTATGAGAGGAGGATAGTGACACCATTTTTTGTATGGTTTATAGAGGTGTATGTATCATATTATTTTTTATATTTGCAAATCCAATCGTTTGATACAAAGATAAAAGCAGAGTTATGAATAATCTTCGAATCTTATTATACGTGGTTGTCCTTTCACTGGCTGCATGCCATCCGGAAGGGACTAATGTAAAACAGGGATTAGACAAAGCCGCACAGCTAATGGGGCAGGACCCGGATACAGCATCTATTATTCTCGAAAATATCCAGATCAACCAGATGAACGAAGCACAGCTGGCAGAATATAATCTGTTGTGTACCCAGCTGAATGAAGATAAAAATATCGCCCATACGTCTGATAAGCAAATCCGTCAGGCAGTTTCATACTTTGACCAACACGGCAATGAACTTCAGAAATCAAAGGCTTATTTTTATCTGGCATGCGTAGAGAGTGATCTTGACCAGAAAAAGGAAGCGGAGACCCACTTCAAGGAAGCAATAAAGCTTGCTGCTCTTACAGAGAAGTACGATTATGTAGCCAAGGTGTGCAGACGTTGCAGCCTTTATTATCAGAAATATGGTCATTTCGACGAAGCATTGGAAATGGAAAGAAAAGCCTATGCCAGCCAGCTAATGCTGAACGATCAGACAGGCGATACGAAGATTATTCTTTCTTCTGCATTGGGAGTCTTTGGTGTGATGTCCTTATTACTCGGGCTGCTCTGGAAGAAGAATAAGTTTGTATATTCTCAACTGACTACTTTTAAAGATGAAATGTTGCGAAAAGAGGCAGAGTCGGATAAACTGATGTTGCAATGTAACTATCTGGAAGAAAAATATCAGTCGCTTCAACAGCATATTTATGAAAGTTCTCCGGTAGTATCGAAAGTCCGGCAAATAAAAGAACGGTCTGTTTCCCCTTCCAAGGTTGTTTCTTTTTCAGAGAAAGACTGGAGTGAATTATTAAGACTACAGGAAGGAGTATATGGACTTGTTTCCAAATTGAAAGAGATAAGTCCTAAACTTACAGAAGAAGATTTGAAAGTATGTGCTTTCCTGCGCGAAGGTATCCAGCCTGCTTGCTTTGCAGATCTAATGAAACTGACTGTAGAAACTCTTACCCGAAGAATATCCAGAATAAAAACGGAGAAACTTATGCTTGTAAGTTCCAAGACTACATCAAATCATTGTAGTCCGCATTTGTCCGGAATTACCTGACAAAAAGCTTTGTTTTTCAACACCTTATAGAAATGGGATGTCCGTATCCGTCCGGCTAAAAATGCCTGTTTTATATCACTGTTCTATAACTTTGCAAACAAAAAAGTTACAGAACTATGAACTACTTATTATTTAAAAGATGGAATGATTTCAGTGGTTGGCTTGTCTTCCTGATAGCAGCTTTCGTATACGGAATGACAATCGAACCTACTGCCAGTTTTTGGGATTGTCCTGAGTTTATTTCATGCGCCGAAAAGTTACAGGTCGGACATCCGCCTGGTGCACCTTTTTATATGCTGGTAGGTAATCTGTTTACACAGTTTGCCTCCGATCCCTCCCAGGTCTCACGTACAGTCAACTTTCTGAATGCACTGCTAAGTGCAGGATGTATCCTCTTTCTTTTTTGGAGTATCACTCGCCTGGTCAGATCTCTTCTGAAAGAAGAAAAAGAGAATCTGTCAGTAACCGACGTGATTATCATTCTCGGTTCCGGGTTGGTAGGAGCTTTGGCATATACTTTTAGTGATACTTTCTGGTTCAGCGCAGTAGAGGGAGAAGTATATGCTTTCTCTTCTTTTCTTACTGCCTTGGTTTTTGGGATGATTCTGCGCTGGCAGGATGAGTCGGACACCGTTTATGGTGACCGATGGATTATTCTGATTGCCTATATAATCGGACTCTCCATCGGAGTACATCTGCTCAATCTGCTTTGCATTCCGGCGATTGTACTGGTTTTCTATTATCAGAAATATCGAACGATTTCGCTTAAAGGAGCAATTGCGGCGATTGCTTTATCCGGTCTGCTTATTGTATTGATACTTTTTGTCTACATTCCCGGAATGGCGGATATTGGAGGATGGTTCGAACTACTCTTTGTCAACGCCTTGGGATTTCCTTTCCAAACAGGACTGATTGTCTTTCTGGCTATCACATTTTTCCTGCTCATAGCTGGTATCTATCGTTTCAAAAAACGATTAATCAATACAGCTTTATGGTGCATACTTATGCTTACCGTAGGTTATACCACCTATGCAGTGATATTGATTCGTGCCAATGCCAATACACCACTCAATGAAAATGCTCCGGATAATATTTTCGCACTCAAAAGTTATTTGAACCGGGAGCAATACGAAAGCGCCCCTTTACTTTACGGCAAAACGTATGTCTCCGAACCGGAGTATGTGCCCGAAGGAGATTATTACAAAGTAAAAATGAAAACGGGTGGTGCTGTCTACAGACCGAATAAGGAAGAGGGAAAATACAAGGTGATTCGAAATAAAGAGGAAGTATGCTATACTCAAAATATGTTGTTTTCACGAATGTGGAATGATCGCATGGCTTCCTCCTACAAAAGCTGGTCGGGAGGAACGGACGGAGCTCCCACTCAAAAAGAGAATCTTACCTATTTCTTCACTTATCAGCTCAATTATATGTATTGGCGCTATTTTCTCTGGAATTTTGTCGGGCGTCAAAACGATATCCAGGGACATGGCGAACCGGAGCATGGAAACTGGATCACGGGGATTCCTCTGTTAGATAATCTAAGGCTTGGTGATCAGGAACTTTTGCCCGAATCTCTGCGTCAGAATAAAGGGCATAACGTATTTTACGCTTTGCCGCTATTATTGGGATTAATCGGGATTTACTGGCAATGGATGCGAGGCAAGAAGGGAATGCAACAGTTTAGCGTTGTGTTTTTCCTTTTCTTCATGACAGGTCTGGCTATTGTGCTATATTTGAACCAGACTCCCGGTCAGCCCCGTGAACGGGATTATGCATACGCAGGTTCATTCTATGCTTTTGCTATTTGGATAGGAATGGGAGCTGCCGGATTGTGTGACGCACTTCGAAAAAAGAAGTCGTCAGTGCTTCAAGTCAGCCTATTAATGTTTCTCTGCCTGCTGATTCCGGTTCAGATGGCTAGTCAGACGTGGGATGATCATGACCGGAGCAATCGTTTCACCTGCCGTGATTTTGGAGCCAATTATCTGATGACACTCCCCGACAAAGGAAATCCTATCATTTTCAGTAACGGAGATAATGATACTTTCCCCTTGTGGTATAATCAGGATACGGAAGGAGTACGCAGAGATACCCGCATCTGCAATTTGAGTTATGCGCAAACAGATTGGTATATTTATCAGCAGCAATGCCCGTTGTATGATGCACCCGGGTTACCCATTACCTGGAGTAAAGATCAATATCAGGAAGGAAAAAACGAATATGTAGCCATCCGACCGGAACTGAAAAAACAGATAGAAGAGCTTTATCAGAAACATCCGGAAGAAGCCCGTGATAGTTTCGGCGATGATCCGTTTGAGGTAAAAAACATCCTGAAATACTGGGCATTATCGGAGAAGCAGGACTTTCACGTAATCCCTACCGATACGATCAGTATCAGCATTGATAAAGATGCAGTGCTTCGGTCAGGCATGATGCTTCCCGACTCCATCCGTCATCTGAAAGGTGAAGAACTGAGAAATGCGATACCGGATAAGATCTATATTTCTCTGAAAGATATGCGTATTCTAACCAAAGTAGATATGCTGATGCTGGAAATGCTTGCCAACTGCAATTGGGAACGCCCATTATACATGGCAATATCCGTCGGTGAGGTCAGCAAGCTGAAGTTTGATCATTATTTCGTTCAGGAAGGATTAGCTTTCCGTTTCACGCCTTTTGATTATAAAAAATGGGGAAATGTCAAAGGAGATAATAACTATGCGATAGATGTAGAGAGATTGTATGAAAATGTAATGAACAGATATAAGTATGGCGGACTGGACACTCCCGGACTCTATCTGGATGAAACCACCCTGCGAACCTGCTATTATCATCGGAGGCTTTTCGCCCAACTGGCAAAGGAACTGATCAGGCAGGGCGAAAATACCCGAGCAAGGAAAGTACTTGCCTATGCAGAACAAGCTGTTCCGGCGTACAATGTCCCCGAGATCTATGAAAGCGGGTCATTCGACATAGCCAAAGCCTATGCTGCCCTAGGAGAAAAGACGAAAGCAATGCCTCTGTTAAAGTACCTGACAGCCGAATCGGAAGATTACATCAACTGGGCATTCTCATTAGGAGACAACAGGATCAGTATGGTTCAGAGAGATTGCCTGTATAAGTTCTGGCAATGGAATCAGTATAATGAACTTGTAAAAGAGATTGATAAAGAGGAATACAGGCTAAGTAATCAGCGCTTTGAGGAGAAATATGCTTTATTCTCTCAAATCGTGGACCTTAGAAACTAAAATCCGGAAATATAAACTTGAAAACAATAAAACTATCAGAAGTATGAGAAATGCATTGAGTAAAATAAATTATATTATTCTATTGATTGGTTCGATATTGATTATCACAGGATATATATTAATGAGCGGCGAGGGGAGTACCCCTGCCGCCTATAACCCTGATATCTTCAGCAAACTTCGTATATGTATTGCACCCATTATTTGTTTACTCGGTTATTTGCTGAATGTAGTTGGCATTATTTATATTACAAAAAAGAATAATTAGCAGGGATACATCTTAAATATTTTCAAAAGAATGCGTTTTTAAGCCAAATAATTACTTCTTTTGTCCTCACTAATAAAAATGAAAGTCGGACAACATGAGTAATAACATTGACATAAAAACGCTTGAAGCCTTCCAGGATGGAAATCACAAGGCTTTTGAAACTGTTTTTATAGCCTATTACAATAAAACTAAGGCTTTCATCGACGGATATATAAAATCGGAATCGGATGCCGAAGAATTGACAGAAGACCTTTTTGTCAATCTTTGGATCAATCATGATTCGATTGATGCATCCAAGTCTTTTAGTTCTTATCTGCATACGATTGCCCGAAACTCAGCCATAAACTTTTTAAAGCATAAGTATGTACACGATACTTATCTGAACAATAATCAGGAGACAGAATATAGTTCTACTTCCGAAGAAGACCTTATAGCTAAAGAATTAGGCTTATTGATAGAAGACGTTGTCGAGAAAATGCCGGAACAGCGGAAAATGATCTATACATTAAGCCGCAATGAGGGACTGAGCAATGCCGAGATAGCGATACAGCTCAATACCACTAAAAGAAACGTCGAAAGTCAGTTAAGCCTCGCATTAAAGGAGATACGGAAAGCTATCTCGTGCTTTTTATTGTCTTTTTTATAAAAACATCCACTTTTTCATTGAGCTTTTTGCCATCAAACTGTATATATAGTAAATACAGCAAATGGAAAAGAGTAATATTATCACCAGAATCATCAAGAAGTTCCTTTCCGGACGTTTTTCTGCTGAAACGGAGGAAAAGGTACAGCGATGGATTATGAAGGAAGAAAACGCGGAGGAGAAAGAAAAAGCCTCATTGGAATATTGGAACGAACTGGATGCAGAAGCCGATTCTAAAACACACAGTGCTTTAGAGCGGGTCAATTTAAGAACCGGATACAACAAAGAACATCTTGAAAATATTGTTCTATATCATAAGTTTGTCCGCATTGTAGCCGTCGTTATTCCCATATGCTTATTGGCAGGGGGAGTGCTCTATTATATCCCTTCCGGAAACGAGCAGATAGAAATATCCACAGCCTATGGCGAACAAAAACGCCTGGTTCTGCCGGATAGTTCCGAAGTATGGCTGAATGCAGGAAGTACAATTACCTATCCGGAAACTTTTACCAAAGAGAATCGTGTCGTAACCCTTGATGGTGAAGCCTATTTCTCAGTCAGAAAAGATGATGCAAAACCTTTCATAGTAGAAACATCGCAACTATCCGTCAAGGTACTTGGAACGAAGTTCAATGTAAAGGCATATGCTAATGATGCGAATATTACCACAACGTTGACTAGTGGAAAAGTGGAAGTGAGTACGCAATCCCGTCCTCCTCAAACTCTCAAGCCCAACGAACGACTCACCTATGATAAATCGACATCAGATATTGAGATATCGACAGTAGACACTGTTGACACGAACAGTTGGGTAAAAGGGAAAATAATCTTCACCAATGCTACTGCCGAAGAAATATTCAGAACGTTAGAACGACGTTATGATACTGTTATCGATCATTCTGCCGATTTTTCAGCCCCTAGGCGATACACCGTCAAATTCCTGAAAGACGAGAATCTGGATGAAATGCTGAATATATTAGGAGATATAATCGGCTTTAGCTATCGGCAGAGTGGGAACAAAATAATAATAACCAAATAACAAAAAAACAGCCTATGAACAAAAAGAACCGGGAAGCAGCTTGAGACCCTCTTCCCAGTTCTGAAATGTCTATCCTCATTTAAACCGCGAAGTAAAAACGAAGTATCAACGTACAAATATAAAATAATGAATCGAATTAATGCGAATAAAAAGCCAGATAAGATGATCATTCTTTTGTTTTTTTCTATTCTGTCATTGACGGCTATTTCTCAAAATGCAGAAAAGAAAATTACAATTCAAAACAAAAATATCTCTTTAAAACAAGCCTTTGAGCAAATAGAACTACAAACAGACTATAGCATAGCTTACGAACAGTCAAACCTGAACCTGAAAAAGAGGCAATCATTGTCGCTAAAGTCCGCAAGTATAGAGAAGGCATTAACACAAATATTGAAAGGTACCGGATACACATACAAAATAAAGGGATATCATATTATTATCTCTCTGCTGGCCCAAAAAACAGATACAATCGACGAAAAAACACAAAAACTGACACAAACCATAAGAGGAATCGTAATCGATTCCAAAACCAATGTTCCGATAGAGTATGCCTCCGTCTATATATTAGGGGAACCTTCCTTGAACAGCTCCACAGATAGTCTTGGAAACTTCAGAATCGGCAATGTTCCTATTGGGCGCTACAATATCCAGGCGTCTTTTACGGGATATCACACAAGCATAATCAGTGAAGTATCCGTAACTTCATCCAAAGAAGTATATGTAGAAATCCCGATGGACGAGAATATCCAATACCTGGCAGAAGTCCTCGTGAAGCCGGAAATAAAGAAAGATCGGACGGTCAATCCTATGGCTATCACAGGCGGCCGTATGATCAGCATGGAAGAAGCCAGCAGATTTGCCAACGGCTTCGATGATCCTGCACGATTAAGTGCCGCTTTCGCAGGAGTGGCGGGAGACATCGGCACCAATGCCGTAGCCATTCGCGGAAACTCCCCGCAATTCACACAATGGAGGCTGGAAGGAATCGAAATACCTAATCCGACCCATTTTGCCGATTTGTCGGGATTAGGCGGAGGTTTCCTGTCAGCTCTGAGTACACAGGTGATCGGGAATTCGGATTTTTATAACGGAGCTTTTCCCGCAGAATATAACAATGTATTATCGGGTGTTTTCGATATGCACCTGCGCAATGGAAATAATCAAAAGTACGAACACGCTTTTCAAGTCGGACTAATGGGTATCGATCTGTCATCAGAGGGACCAATCAGTAAAAAACGAGGAAGTTCTTATCTCGTTAATTATCGTTTTTCTACTACATCACTGGCTTCCGGCAATGATCTGAACCTCAAATATCAGGATTTATCATTCAAGCTAAACTTTCCGACCTCCAAAGCCGGCACCTTTTCTATTTGGGGATTAGGTCTGATTGACAGGAACAAAGCTCCAATAGAGGAGCGTTCCAAATGGGAAACTCTGGGAGACCGGCAATCGGGAGAAAACAGACTCGAAAAAATGGCAGGAGGGCTGGCACACAAGTATGTGATAAATGAAAACACGTATGTCCGTTCTTCCCTGTCTGCCACTTATTCCAAAGATCATACAGTGGTAGATCAACTAGCAGATGACAAACTAATCAGAGTAGGAGATATCCGGAACAGCAGGTGGGACTTCGTTTTTAATTCTTATCTGAATACGAAGTTCAGTCCGAGACATACTAACAGAACGGGAGTTACGATTACAAACCTTCACTATGATCTTGATTATCAGGTCAGCCGTTATTTCGGATTAAACAGACCTATGGAGCAGATTTCAAAAGGCAATGGCGAAAGCACAGTCTTTTCGGCCTATAGCAGTTCGGTTATCAATCTGAATAATAACTGGGTCACCAGCTTAGGAGTAACAGCCCAATATTTTACTTTGAACAATAACTTATCCATCGAACCGCGGGTTGCCCTAAAATGGAAAATAAATCCGAAACATTCTTTGGCGTTAGCCTATGGGTTGCATAGTCGCAGGGAAAAGCTGGATTATTATTTTGTAGAAAAGGTTGTCAACGGCAAGAACCAGTCAAACCGATATCTGGATTTTTCCCGAGCGCATCATGTCGGGATGACATACGACTGGAATATCAATCAAAACCTGCATTTAAAGATAGAGCCTTATTTCCAATATTTACTTCGCATACCGGTTGAAAAGAACTCCTCCTTCTCGGTCATTAACCATGAGGAATTTTATTTGGACAGAATCTTGACCAACGCCGGTCAAGGCAGAAATTATGGAATAGACATCACGCTGGAACAATATATGAAAAATGGCTTTTACTATATGATTACAGGTTCTTTATTCAAGTCGAAATATAGGGGAGGAGACAATGTTTGGCGTAATACAAGACTGGATAAAAACTATCTGCTGAACTTGCTTGCCGGAAAAGAGTGGATGGTCGGTAAACTTAAACAAAACGTACTGAGTCTCAACGGACGTTTATTCTTTCAGGGAGGGGAACGCTACACGCCTGTAAACGAAGAAAGAAGTCAGGCAGAGCATGACATCGTTTTTGACGAAACGAAAGCATACAGTAAAAGATTCAGTCCTTCCATAAACGGTGATGTTTCTGTCAGCTTCCGGATAAATAAGAAAAGAGTATCTCATGAGTTCTCATTGAAGATTCTGAATGTAGGTATGCGCACCGGAATGCACTTTTACCAATACAATGAAAAGACCCTTGAAATTGAAGAGAAAGAAGGAACAGGGTTAATTCCCAATATAAGTTATAAGATTTATTTCTAGACAAACTAAAATCTCCAATGTCTTAAAGTAATCATTTTGCTCTGTCATTCAGACCTCCCATTAACAGGGGAGAATGTTCTGAATGACAGAGGCTCTTAAATACAATGACTTTCGGTAATTATGGTATAACAATCCGGAATATATATACTACCGACACCTCTAAATTCCAGTATATTTGTCGCATAAATAAATTAGTCATTAATTAATATGCGTATATTCAAAAAAATTAGAGCACGTATGATCATTGGAAGTATAATAGGTATAGCAGCGTTGCTGACCGTAGCAGTCGCACTCTTCATCAATCAGCCTAGTTTTGGAAGAACTCCCCGCGGTGAACGACTGGAAAGAGTAAAGCAGTCTCCTAACTACAGAAACGGAGCATTTCAAAACCTGCATGAAACAACATTAATGACTTCAGATAGAGGACGGTTTGAAGGCATCCTGGATTTTCTTTTTCGAAAAATAGAAGGGCTGAGACCCGAACAACCCGTAAAAGCAGTCAAAACTAATCTTCGGAAAATAGGGAAAGATGAAGAAGTATTGGTATGGTTCGGTCATTCCTCCTATCTGATACAGACGGGAGGAAAACGTATATTGGTAGATCCGGTATTCAGCATGGCTTCCCCTGTATCCTTCGTCAATAAAGCGTTTAAAGGTACCGATATTTATCAACCCGAAGATATGCCGGACATTGATTATCTCGTCATCAGCCACGATCATTGGGATCATCTGGATTATACTACGGTCAAGAAACTCAAAGACCGGATCGGAACAGTGATTTGTCCTTTAGGAGTCGGTGAGCATTTTGAGTACTGGGGATTCGACAAAGAACGCATCACAGAGCTTGACTGGAATGAGGATGCCAATCTTAATAACGGTTTTATAGTTCATTGTCTGCCTGCCCGCCATTTCTCCGGTCGCGGACTATCTGCCAATCAGTCCCTTTGGGCTTCTTTCCTGTTCGAAACTCCTTCACGTAAAATATACATCGGCGGAGACGGAGGATATGATACACATTTCGCAGAGATCGGTAACCGTTTTCCGGATATTGACCTAGCCATTCTTGAAAATGGCCAATACAATGAAGAATGGAAACTTATTCATCTGATGCCGGAACACATTGCACAGGCAGCCAAAGATTTAAAGGCTAAGACATACCTGACTGTACATCATTCCAAATATGCATTGGCTAAACATCGCTGGGATGAACCTTTAAGGAATGCGGAAAACATGAGAGACATAGACTCTCTGAATGTACTGGTTCCGGAGATAGGAGAAAAGATAGAGCTGAAATAAGCCGATTATGCATATACTAAAAAAATCCTAATCAGTAATATTGGTATAACTTTCTGTAATTTATATACTGCAATAATCAATCACTCTGCTTAAATTTGCATCGGTTAAAAAGCATAAGATTCGATTCTGATGAAATTGAAAATAATTAAGATATAACTACTATAAATTGAAAATCTAATAAATTTATGTTGCGTACTATCAGACTTACAGCCGCAATCGTGTGTTTCACACTTATTACCCTGCTGTTCCTTGATTTCACAGGGACATTGCACACATGGTTCGGATGGCTGGCGAAAATTCAGTTCCTGCCGGCAGTATTAGCCTTGAACATAGGTGTCGTGCTATTCCTTATTGTGCTCACATTACTATTCGGGCGTATTTATTGTTCGGTCATTTGCCCGTTAGGGGTATTTCAGGATGCTGTTTCATGGTTCTCCGGCAAACAGAAAAAGAATCGCTTCCGTTATTCTCCGGCTTTAAAATGGCTGAGATATGGTGTATTGGCCGTATTCATCCTTGCCTTGGTTGCCGGGCTGAATACTTTTGTCGTTCTACTGGCACCTTACAGTGCATACGGCCGGATGGTTTCCAGTCTGCTGGCTCCGGTATGGCAATGGGGAAATAATCTCTTGGCATATTTTGCCGAACGGGCAGAAAGCTATGCTTTCTATGAAGTGGATGTCTGGATGAAAAGTCTTTCAACGCTGATCATTGCTGTGATTACACTTATTGTACTTTTTGTTTTGGCATGGCGTAACGGACGTACTTATTGCAATACCATTTGTCCTGTCGGCACCGTATTGGGATTCATATCACGATACTCCATCTTCAAGCCTGTGATCGATACTTCCAAATGTAATAGCTGCGGATTGTGCGCACGTAATTGTAAAGCATCCTGTATTAATGCCAAAGCCCATGAAATTGATTATAGCCGTTGTGTCGCTTGTATGGATTGCCTGGGAAAATGTAAGCAAGGAGCTATCAAATATACCAGACGTATTCAAAAGAAAGAAGGGGTTGATACGGAAACGGTTAAAATAAAATCCGTGACCTCGGAACAGATTGACAATGCCCGTCGTAGTTTTCTTTCGGCATCGACTATTTTCGCCACTTCTACCATACTGAAAGCACAGGAGAAAAAGGTAGACGGAGGATTGGCAGCCATTGAAGACAAGAAGATTCCCAACCGGGAGAATCCGATTTATCCTCCCGGATCATTAAATGCACGCAACTTTGCCCAACATTGTACTGCCTGTCAGCTATGTGTCTCTGTTTGTCCTACTCAGGTATTACGTCCATCCGGTAATCTGGCAACTCTCATGCAGCCGGAAATGTCCTATGAGCGTGGTTATTGTCGTCCGGAGTGTGCCAAATGTGCGGAAGTATGCCCTACAGATGCCATTCATCTGACCAGCCTGGCAGAGAAATCCGCTATCCAAATCGGGCATGCTGTATGGATCAAGGAGAACTGCGTACCGCTGACTGATGGAATGGAATGCGGCAACTGTGCCCGCCATTGTCCGGCAGCCGCTATTCAGATGGTAGCTTCCGATCCCGAAATAGCGGACTCACCGAAGATTCCGGCAATCAATGTCGAACGGTGTATTGGTTGTGGTGCTTGCGAGAATCTTTGTCCATCCCGTCCTTTCAGTGCCATTTACGTGACCGGACATCAGATGCACAGAATTGTATGATTTAAATCAGAACAAGATTATGGAAGAAAAAAATAAGAAAGACATAAACAGAAGAGATTTTATCAAAATCGTAGGTATCAGTGCGGCTACATCGACAGCGATACTATACGGATGCTCGTCAAAAGACACTTCTTCATCAAGCAGTGCATCGGCAGAAGGGGAAATTCCTACCGACAAAATGACTTACCGCACGTCTCCAACAACAGGCGACCGCGTGTCACTTTTAGGATACGGCTGTATGCGCTGGCCTCTCAAACCGGCTCCCGACGGTAAGGGTGAAGTGATCGATCAGGATGCAGTGAACGGATTAATCGATTACGCCATCGCTCATGGAGTAAACTATTTCGATACATCTCCGGCCTACGTACAAGGTTTTTCTGAGAAATCCACAGGAATTGCGCTAAGCCGTTATCCACGTGATAAATACTTCATTGCTACCAAACTATCCAACTTCTCTCCGGATACATGGTCACGCGAAGCTTCCCTCAAAATGTATCATAAATCTTTTGCAGACCTTCAGGTGGACTATATCGATTATATGCTGCTTCATGGCATCGGTATGGGTGGAATGGACGCCCTTAAAGGACGATATCTGGATAATGGAATGCTTGACTTTTTGATAAAAGAACGTGAAGCAGGTCGCATCCGCAATCTCGGATTCTCCTATCATGGCGACATCGAAGTATATGATTATCTGCTTTCCCGACACGATGAGATAAAGTGGGATTTCGTACAAATACAGCTTAACTATGTGGACTGGAAGCACGCAAAAGAGACAAATGCCCGGAATACCGATGCCGAATATCTGTATGGTGAGCTACATAAAAGGGGGATTCCATCCATTATCATGGAACCGCTTTTGGGAGGTCGCTTGTCTAAACTGAATGACAATCTGGTGGCACGCCTCAAACAACGCCGTCCGGAAAGCAGCGTAGCTTCATGGGCTTTCCGCTTTGCCG
>OCPV01001359.1_pt1 | contig 13662 bp, 12 predicted proteins | sample 1538511 | NCBI WGS metagenome assembly OCPV01 (sample SAMN04571704, study PRJEB22368) | human gut metagenome | biome: human gut; material: stool | host: Homo sapiens | place: Luxembourg | collected 2012-08-30 | reverse complement strand
AAGCCACGACATCGGAGCGGCGGTAAAGCGCCGACTTTTGGGATATGCGGATAGGCTTGGGAAAATTGCGGGTCTTAATCCACGTTCTTACGGTGGATTTGCCGGCGCCCCCGAGCAATTTGCAAACGCCCGATAAGGGCAAATACTCTGTATCGTTCATATTGCCTCCAAATGGCACTGATAACAATGCGTCCATTTTGGAGGCCTAAACGCTTAGGGGGTGCGCGGAGCTTGGCGGTTAGTGCATTTAGCTTGGCGAATTGAACAATTAGCTAGGCGAATTGCAAAAACCTTAGTTAAACGTCGCGCCAATATTTATCTAAATGTCTTTTGGCGGTGCGCTGGTCGATAGTTGAGTTTGGGTGCCCGTTGTACTTGGCGTGAAAGATTATGTATTGGACGGCAAGCGCAGACGTAACGGGCTTATTTTGTTCCTGTGGAGGCAAACTCAGCTTAAATGCCCTAACTGTTTCTTGAGTTTTTAAGCGTTTGGTCTCGCTTGCTTTTGCGGCACCTTCTCGAAAGTCTTGCGACTTTTTTGCGTTATCTTCCTCTAACATTTTGATTGCTCGGGTTAGCTTGGTGGCCGTTTCAGTTTCGCCTCTTAATTTGGCGCCTTGCAATGTTGAATTAAGGAGCTCCTGTAAATCCTTATTAAAACTCATAGGCCGCCCTCGATAGTCTTTCTTGCCAACTCCATACATAAGTCGGCGGCGCGGCGGTCGAAGTCCCCTACAGTTTCATAAAAATAGCGGTGATCGTTTTGAAAGAAAGTAGCCAAAAGCGCGGCTCCTTGGCCGATAGTCTCGCTTAGCTCGTTATCCAGCTCGCCTAAATCCTTAGTCGGTAGCCCGCTGGTGGGGAGGCTCTTCCTCACACGGATAAGGGCCTCCGTTGTCCGGAGTACGGAGATTAGATCTAAAAGCGCCTCCGGATCGCTTTCCTCATATTCGATTAGCTCATCCTCGGTTACAGGCTCGGAGTAGTCAGCGTAAAAGTCTATGGCGCCCTTAATTCCCTCTACGGCTTCCAGCTGATTGAAGTAGTCACCGCGTGCGTCCGTTGGTGTGTCTTTACCGGGAGCCTCATCGCCGGGATTGATGAGCTTAAAAACCTCTAAGTCCTTTCCTTGGATACTGCGGCAGTAGTCGATTACTTCCCTTGTTCTTTCGTCCGGTAGCGTGTCTTGGCCGTCATTGTCGGTATACATGGCCTTGTTCCCCTTGCTTGTGGTTCCCTTGCGAAAAGATGAGGAAAGCGGCGCCGGGGCAAGGGGCCCGCGCTCTCGGTAGCTAGTCGAGGCGTGCCGCTTCAAGGGATATTTTACCGTGCGTTTTTCGGCACACGCGCGCGAGAGGCAAGGGTGTAAAAAGTTAGAAAGACTTGCCTCTTAAAGAGCGCCGTTGCTCCGCTCCCGTAGCGGTATCGCTCCCGCGCTCGGCGATATGCGGCTAAGCGGCGCGAGGCGGTAGCCCGTGGGTGGTGGCGCCTAAGCGGTGACTCCGGCGCCGGTGAGAGATTTGCGAGAGACTTCGCACGCGCGGGAGTTTTTTCTAAAACCGTTTTATTTTTTATGCGCCGATTTTTTTGAAAATGGTTTTTTGTATGGGCCCGTAGCGCAGACAGGTAAGAGGGCCGAGAATCGCGAAAATTCAGGGGGTGGGGTCGGTCTAAAAACTAAATTACCGCGTTTATTGGGAACCGTGGGAACCGATTAGGCTTTTGTGGGAGCTAATAAATTCTTTAATTATCAATATGTTATATATAGTTCCCATAGTTCCCACGGTTCCCATACCTCAGCTCTCACGCGCGAGCTTTTGCTTATCGTTATTCGCACCTCCGCCACGGGCTATAGTCCGACAAGTCAATCCCTTTAAGGCAGTAATCGGCCCAAGCCTGCGCTACCTCCTTTTGCTCCGGATCATAGCCATAACGTCTATAGGCTCCGTTGAGGTTGTCTTTTTTCTCGTGCAGTAGCATCCGCTCGGCGGCTTCCTGTGCCTTGGGATAGTTCTTCCATTCTTCTGATTCCACCCATGAACGGAATGTAGCGCGAAAGCCATGCGGCGTAACCCTGCGCTTTTCGCCGGTCTCTCGCTTAATGCTGTTAGGGTCAATCCAGCCGAGCCCGTCCTTCTGTATCTTTTTCTCGTGGAGCGCTTTAATTACTCCCGTCATCGCCATGTCGGATAGAGGCTCATTCAAGCCCACGTCTTGCCGCTTAATGAATACAAGCGGGCCTATCCTCGGCAGGTGCTTTAGAAAGTCTATAGCCTGAGCGCTGAGTACCTTGGTACGGTTTCTCTCGAAGGCCTTATCCTTGGTCTTTTGGTGCTCTTCGGGGATTGTCCAAACACCATTATCGAGGTCAAACTCTTTCCATTCCGCAAGGCGTACCTCACTGTTTCGCGAGGCCGTGAGGATGGCAAAAAATAAAGCGTAGGCGCTCGCGCTCGGCGTTGCCAGCAGGTCACGAATAAAAGCCTGTATGTCGGCAAAAGGCAGTGAAGGGTAGTTTTCTTTCGGCGGCCGAGCCAACGGCTTAAGGAGTACGCCTAGAGGCCCGTTTAGGTCGGCAGGATTGCTCTTTAGCTCCGTGAGCTCTTTTGCTATGGCGTAGTTAAATACTTGGTGGGCTAAGGTGTAAGCCTTTTGAGCCGCATTAGGCTTAGATACCCAAATAGGCTCTAGCGCCGCGGCTACGTCCTGCACCATAATGGCGTCTATTGGCTTATCTCCGAGTACCGGCGCCAAGTGTTTAGCTAAGGCCACAAGCCGGGCCTTATTCGCGCTTTTGCTGACCGTTTGGGCATAAAGAGATATAAACCCCTTGGCGCAGTGTGAAAACGTCATACGCTCGCTTTCGGCGCGCTTCTCGGCTTCTCTTTCTTCTGCCGCTTTTTCCTCTTTTTTCTTGGCTCTTACTTCCTGCGGGCTTGTTCCCGATTCATAAAGAGCTAAGTCGGCGGCCGCCTTTTTACGTACCTCGGAAAGCGTATATGTACTTAAGTAAGTAGTGACTCTTTCGGAGCCGCCCTTAGAGTATCTCAATCGGTAGCGCGTTATTTTTCCGTCCCGTTTCTCTACCGTTAAACCTTTTACGCCGCCTACTGCGTGCCGTCCGTCCGGTAGTGCATTTACCTCTTTTACGGTAAGAGCCTTTTTTATCCTTGGCATAGCCCGCCCCCTCTAGGTTCGTCCTTAAATGCATTTGGTACGTAAAAATTTTAACCTAGGTACGTAACCGGTACATAAAAATGCTTGGATTAACCTGTTTCAATCGGCTGTAATATGGACGGTGATTTGTAAGGGGGGCGGCTAATTCTATGATTAGAAAAGAAAAAACCGCGGTAATCCGCGGCATTCTGTAGTATAAGTTGGTCGGAGTGAGATTCACCTGAAACACTTTAAAATCAAAATGTTATAAACCACTTTGCCTTAGCCCCTCAATCCACCCCTCAAAAACTGTTCCACTATAAGAGGATCCGCCTGAATTATAACCGCCTGAAAAATACAGTTGTTTGTTGAATTCTTTTACGGAACTTCATGTGTCAAGCAACAGACAAAACACTTTTTTAAAGTTCTCTGCTCAATTTTTGACCGTGTGGTGGATGTTGGTTATTTTGGTTATTAAGACGGTGAAGAGCTGAAAACGGACGGGTTGCGGACTATGTTTCTAAACGGTGAATAGTAATAAAACGGAACCAATCCTTTGTGGCAAAGCGGCATTCTGACCCCAGAACGAAACCGAATTGAAATAGTAACGACGCGATTATTAGGGGCGAGCCGCTTGACCAAACCAAGGGTTATCCTCTCGGCGTTCGTTATTAAAACCTAAACCTCCTTGCCTTGTAACATCTCTCAATTTGAAGAACATGAGCGTGAGTAGAGCTTGCGCTAATTCTTGCCATCGTTCAGATCAGAAAGTCTCCAAGCGTGTTTCTGGAGCCAATTTGTTGAAATTGTTTTGACAACAAAAGTAATTCAATAAGTTAAGAGACTCGAGAGAAGCAGATCCCTCCAAAGATGATTTTCGAGCTGCTACACAACCTCGATGAAATTTCTTGCACCAACGGAGTCCTTACTGAGAGAAATAAAACCTCGAAAATGAGAAGAACATAAGTTGTCAATAAAAGAAGTGACAGACCCAAGGCCGGAGTCATTTCATATCAGATTATGCCAACTATAAATCGCAAGAAACCATCAATTAGCGGCATATCAAAGCCTATTTTTAGTGTTTCAGAAAGAACGTCTTAAGATGCAAGCAGCTCTGCTCTCTTAACCGTTCCAACCCAACACGTAAATTCTCTTGTACTGAAAATAAGCTGGGAATTGAAACAGCATTGAAAATTTCAAATCTGGCGGTGTTCAAACAGAAATTTTTAAGTGATCACAGAAATTTTCACCGCTCAATCCTGAATTAATGCCCAAGGAGTCCCAAGCAATCCCAACTTACTGAGACCGTGTCCAAAGAGATTGGTGGTCGTGTAAAACAAGAATCGCTACTTAATTTCGGACCGCTTCTACCTCGTGTCCGCAATGAATAAATTTATGAGGGCATAAGATGCAGCAAAGTAATGAGAGAGCCGAATATTCTTCCGTTATAGAAGATGCACTGCAAAAGATATGGAGAAACGTCAAGGCCGCCAGAGAAGCTCTGTTTGAGGAAGGTCTTATAGTTTCAAATCCATATTTTCGGACGCTTAAGAAAACTAATTTTACAAATGAGCAAGCTTCGATCAGTCCTCGCGTCCGGATGAGAGATGGTGGCTCTCCTTCCTTTTCCTGGGAAAAAATTATCAAGAGATACCACTCTGCAATTCTGCATCCAACAGTTAAGAAAAACTACGGACCGGGGAAAAGCTATCTCGCACGCATCAAAAAAGAGAACGGCTCCATTGTTAAGGCAAAGGTCTGCCTCACTTCTAAGCACATAAAGATCAACAGCAAGACGAAGTCGATTTCTCCCGGAGCATTCAGGGATCAGCCGCTTTGGGCCCAAATCGCTGGAGAAGCGACAGAGAAAAAATTGTGCAGTTTACGTAAGCAGGAAGCTGCGCTCTCCAGGATCGTTAAAAACATAGCCGTTATTAAAGCCCTCAGATCAAAGGAGAACATCGATGAAGACTAACAAACTCAGAACTTGGTTCGGCCTGTTCGAGAAACTGAATAACAAACTCAGAACTTGGTTTGGTCTGTTCAAGAAACCGAATAAGACTGCCTCTGACCAATCTCAGCAAGAAAGCTATTTGGAGGAAAGAATCTACACAAGCGAAGATATAAAGAAGCAGCCAAGAGATCTATCCGGCGTTCTTTTTAGTTCTGAGCAGATCATGAAGGCATTTTGGTCTGATATCGACTATGCCCTCGATAATGTCCCTTGTGGAGAAAATAACCTTCCTCTAAGGAGCATTCTTCTGGATATCATCAAGCGATTTGTTCAGCTTATATATCTTGTTCCAGCCAGCGAGAACCATCATTCTTCTTTCCCCGGCGGATTATTTATCCACTCTTTAAAGGCTGCTGCACAAGCCGCTCAATTTGCCAAGAATACTCGACTACCAAATGCAACTTATGCTCAAACCTTCAACAACCAATGTTTGATCCGGTTTTCTGCTTTTACCGGCGAGTTAGCACACGACCTGGGAAAGCTTAAAGACATCACTATCACTAATGAAAAAGGGCAGAAGTGGCAGCCGGAACTCTATGATTTTGAAACTTGGAGCACAAAGAGCCAGAGTCAAAAAATCCGGTTAACTTGGAATAAAGACCGAATTCATAAGGAGCATGAAAATTATTCATATGCTCTGTTTTTGAAGTACCTCCTAACGAAGGATCTTCAAGAGCTTCTCGAAAACACCGAGATCCCTATTCTGAAACTGATCAAGGACTGCCTCGTTGATAAAACAGGTCCTTTAAAAGAGGTTTTAGACGCAGCCGAACACAAAGTAGTTCAGAAAGAGATGCTCGACCGCTGCGTGACAGACGCCGCAGATTGTGTCCGTGGAATTACTGCTCCTCAATCTGTCTTTTATGTAGAAGCCCTTAGACAACTTCAAACTCAAGAAAAAATTTCAATAAATCTTGCCGACAGCGATATATATTGCACTCGCTCCGGCCCCCTTTTGGTGTTAAGTGAACAGATCGTTGAAAAAATCCGTTCTTATATGCTTTACAGAGGCCTTACATGCGCGCCATCCACTGTTGAAGGAGTCATTGACTGTTTAAGCACCGCTAAGGCAATTACGCCGTTCTCTTGGGAGGAGGATGGCAGGATTGCGTATGTCTGGCCTGTCGACATTGAAATAGAAAAAGGGCGTATTCGCCGAGTTAAGGCACTTCGATTTGGCCGTTGGGATACTTTATTTCCATGGGGAGAATATCCCCAGCGGTTACGTTCTTGGATCACCGAAGAGTATCGGTTCGATCCTAACAATCCGGAAAAGGAGCTCAAGAAGGTCTCTGATCTCGACTTTCGAGCAAAGCCAGCTCTTACAAAGAAAATTGTTGAAAAAACCGCTGACTTGTCTATAGCGGAAAAGGCAAAGAACGATTGTAAGGAGGCCCTATCAGAACTCTTGAAAGCCCGTGACGGATTCACCTCGATTTTTAGACTGAAAGAAATTCCATCCACAGAATCTTATCTCGTATTTAGTTCGGAAGACCTAGAGCAGTTTCTTCGAGACCATTCCATAAGCGGAAAAAGTTTTGAAGTGTTTCTTGCTCTTGGGGACGCAAAGGACAAGATTCGCTTTGACTCAGAAAAGAACCTCATTTGTTTTCTAGAGAAAAACCGTGAATAAAAAAATCAGTCGAGTACAAATACTTAAACATCATGACAGCTTTGTTTGTCAGTTTTACCTCTGCCTATTGACGACTACGGGGTATGCTGCCGCGGCATGGTTAGAAAGCATTCCGCAGTTACTTTGCTTGCCTGTATGCATCGCTTCCTCATTTGGACTGTTTTTATCCGGCCGAAAACTTAGCGCTGTTGCATCTTTAAAAAGCCGAATCTCCCAGATAAGTTTTCCTCAAACCAGCGCAGACAGTTTTATTAACTATTTGGAGAAAGAAGGTAAAGACGGCGCTCTATATCTGGGACAGGGAGGTTCCTGGCAGCCCTCTCAATGCCAGGAGGCAAGTGATTTTTTGAAATGCGATGCCTCGTCCTTACAAAGAAAATTCATCAAAAGAAGGATGATCCTTAAAAGTTTGAAGAATTTTAGACAATGGATTTTCCATCCGGCTAAGAGCCTATTTACTCTTAGGCAGGACTTATCTTTCCTTATCCAGGCCTCAGGACAACAATGGATTTCTGCGCTCCTTCCGGAAGAAAACGCAATTTGGCAAAAAGCCTCTCATAGACCAGGTCATATGTTGATTGTGGGCGGGGCCGGTGCCGGAAAGACCCAAACCATGATCATTTTTATCGATCAAGATATTTTGGCTTATCTCTCGGTCATAATTATCGATCCCAAGGGAGATAAGGACATCCGCAATGCCGTCTATTTTTCCTACAAAAAGAGAAGCGGCGATACAAAAGGTATTTTTGAATTCGATCTTGCATATCCTGAACGCTCTATTCATCTTGATCTGTTCTCAAATTGTTCTCGCGCTACAGAGGTTGCGACAAGAATTTGCGACTGCCTTCCAAAGGAAGCTGCAGATTCAGAATTCAGCAAGATGGGAGAATCTTTTTTGAAGACGGTCTGCCAAGGAATTTCAATCGCAAATAAACCGCTCTCCTTCAAAAGGATTTATTACTACATTAACAATCGGGAAAAACTACTTGTTGATTGCCTAGAGGGGTACCTCAAAGAGGCCCTAGGCAAAGAACGTTTCAAGAATTTATGTACGGATATTCGAATTCACAAAAAAGACAAAATGGAGACCTATTTGAACGCCTACAGGGAGTTTGATAGGAACGATGATGTTGAATCCGTCATTAAGTTTGCAGATTACGATGAAGAATTCATTTATAAGCGCGCGATTATGGTTTTTCAGGTTGTTGAAAAACTTGCAACCGGAGACATCGGCAAACTTTTAGACCCGGAAGACGTTACGGCAGAAAGAACCTTAAGTCTAAGAGACATTGTTGATAATCAATGGATACTTCTCGTGTCTTTGCACGCAATGAAGGATCCTGACTTATCCCGAATCGTCGGCTCTTTAATTCTTTCTGACCTGACAGCTCTTGCAGGGTCTCGATATGCGTATGGAAAAGGTCAACTCAGTAAGGTAGCTCTTTACGTGGACGAAGCAAGTGAAGTCTTGAGTGAACCTTTTATCCAGTTGCTAAATAAAGGACGTGGAGCCGGATTTATTACCTGTTTAGCCACCCAGACGGTCTCGGACTTTATCGCCAGGACGAGAAATAAGGCGGAAGCGGACAAAGTTTTGGGGAACTTAAACAACCTTCTTTGTATGCGCTCCAACGATGGAGAAACTCATCGCTATTTTGCGGAGCGAATCACCAAGTCGACAGTAAAAAGCCGCATGGTTAGCCACTCTGTGTCGACATCTGCGGATTCTTTTTATTCGCAAGGAGGCACGTTAAGCGAAAGAGTTTCAGAGTCTGAAAGTGAATTGGTGCCTCCGGAAATTCTCTCTTCTTTGCCCAACGGAGAGTGCTTTGCCGTAATAAGCGGCGGCCATGTCGTTAAGACCCGAATGCCGTACCTGAGTTTTCCAGACTGGGAGACAACGAAATGAGCGAGAAAAAACACAGCAGCCTTGTTTCCATATTTTTCGTAGCCATGTTGCTGGGAATGTTCTTTTGTGTGGTGTTTCCTAACGGACAAACTCCAAAACAGAAGTGGCAAGGGGAACTGACCGCAACTTATAAACTGCTTGGACCTTCTTTGTCTGAGATTCCTATAGCTATGAGTTCTGATATTTATAAGTCAGGATACGAGTTTATCACTGACTCATTTAGCTTTCGTGTTCCGAACAGTGAAAAAGCTCCGTTTAGGAAATGGGGAGAAAAACTTGGCCATAGTTGGTATGAACTTCAGTACTACATACTGACAGTTCTTTTCAGACTGGCTGCAACAACTTATTGGTTTGTATTGCTGCTTCCGGCATTGTTTATTTCGATTCTATTCGCAGGGATCGAAAGACGGTTCGCCAAGGAAACTTTTCTCTATATGTCCCCTTGGAAGTTAAAGTTATCTTCAACGTTCTTGCATTTCCTACTTTTGACAACGTTGTTGTTAATTTTTCTTCCTTTCCCGTTTCCTCCGGAGGGACTTCTAGTAACTATTGGTTTGCTTTGCGCCTTTGCGGGGCTGCCAATTTTCAATCTTCAGAAAAATATTTAGGACTCCATCATGACTTCAAATACTCTTTCCACTCCTCAGGTATTGGCGGTCGACATCTCTGAACACAATGACAAGGCGGCAAAAGAGCACTCGCGTCCATTCTTCACGCAGTCTCTGACATTGAGGACTTGTCAAACGCAAAAGACCTTTGAGAGGACTTTCGATAAATTGAATTCCCAACTTTATGCTGCAACCAAGGTTCTAAGATTGCAAAACCGAACCAAAGAGGCACGAGAAAATGAGGCAGATATTGAGAACCTTTTTTTAGCTTTTGGTAAGGAGCTGAACGATACGATGACTCAGGTGCGAGAAACACTCAAAGACCGACTTGGTCAGGACGTGCCGGTGCTCGCCTATGATCACACTCTAACTATTCAGGCTAAAGCAAGTTCCAGTTTCTCTTTAAGAGCTATAAATTTATTTGCCATACTCGATGAACTCATTGCAACTACTGAGTTATTGGAGATAAACAATCTAATCAGTCCAGAAATGAGTGATAAAACAGCGAAGTCATGGTGCTACGCCTTCAGAAAGTTCGCAAACCAAATTCGGGAGATCAGAAGTCGGAGCTTCCCAAAGGCGAGCGAGGAAACCGCCCAGGAAACTGAGGCAAAAGCAGAGGTAGCCAAGAGCCACGAAAACGAGAAGCCGACAGACTTGCCGCCAAGTCCAATGCCGGAGCAGGAAACAGTGAATCAGACCACTAACATGGAAGGAAAAACCGCAGAAGTTCTGCCATGAAGTCAATCCACATGTAAAAGGATTACCAACCCTCTGAAGCGTTGTAAAAATCAGGTCGCCAGTTGAGCGTCTCATCAAAATCAACTTGTACCGAACGAGTCATTCGTTCAGCCCTTAACCCTCGCGGGAGCAAGCGTTCCCGTTAGGGAAGGCGTAGCTCCCATTAAACGGAGTAACTATGCCAGACCCTAGCAATTTACAGCCTGAATTTAAGTATTTCAGCGCAGAAGTGTTTACTAACGTCTACGACGGAGTAAATCAGATAAAGATGCCGAAGTCTTTGATGATTCTCGGTTTTTCAAACGATAAAGACGCTGCAATCCCTGTTCGACACGACAACTACATTTTTCGTCGTGAAGTCCTAAGAGATTTGCTCGCCTTTTTGCGGAAGCCCAACGGTGACGCGCTTTTCATTACCCGTCCGACCGGAAGCGGAAAGACAAGCGTCGTCAATGAGGTTTGCGCCCGATTGAATTGGCCTGTTCAGCTTCTCACGCTCAACAACCGATTCGAATTTAGCCAGCTCACCGGCCACTTCACCTATTCTTCGCAGAAGGAGGGCGGAGCCCCTGAGATGACTTTTCAGTACGGACCGTTGGCAAAAGCCATGAAGTACGGACATGTTTTGGTCTTAAACGAAATCGATCTAGCTGATGCGGGAGAACTCGCCGGTCTGAACGATGTTCTGGAAGGCCGTCCGTTGGTTTTGGCCGACAATGCCGGTGAAATTATTCATCCGCATCCGCTTTTCCGAGTCGTCGCAACTGCCAACAGCTGCGGCAACGGAGACGGAACAGGACGCTACATGGGTGTTCAACAGTTGAACCTAGCTTTCTTGGATCGTTTCAGATTCTTGGAAGTCGGGTATCAGTCGCCGGACGTGGAAGAGACGCTTCTTGCGAAGACAGTCCCTGCTATGAAGCCGGTACTTGCATCCATGGTGCGTTTGGCTAACGAAATCAGAACCTTGTTTTCCGAGGGAAGGATTTCATTGACCATGTCAACACGAACGCTGCTTCGCTGGGCACAAATTTCCAACGATTTTCGCAACTCACCCAATGCTCTTGAGTATGGACTGCAAAGATCGCTGCTAATACGCTCCGAGCCTGAAGAAGCCAGGGCCGTTCTAAATCTTTGCGAAACCGTATTCGGTGACGCATGGACTAAGAACTCGTCTAACTAACCTTTTGTTATTCATCAACCCGTCGGGGAATCTGCGTTCCCTTGCGGGAAGAGGATTCTCCGTTTCTTTTTGGAGTCCTCAAATGGAAAACAATGCAATAAAAGCTCAAACCGTTTCTCTGGTCGCAAGATTAGCTTCTAAGTTCGGTGTCGAGCCGGGAAAACTCATGGCCTGCCTAATGAACCAAGTGTTCAAGCAGTCGGACGGAGTTGCCCCTTCGAATGAAGAGCTCATGGTTCTTCTGTTGGTTTGCGAGAACTTTGGCCTTAATCCCTTTAATCGCGAAATATTTGCGTTTAGAGGAAAAGGCGGAGATGTCATTCCTGTTGTCAGTTTGGATGGATGGTGCAAAATCGTCCGGAACCAAAAGGACTTCAACGGAATGTCCTTCAAGTTCTCGGAGTCAACCATCAAGCTCAACTGCTACGGCGGGGAGCTACCTGAATACGTTGAATGCTCTATCAAACTCAAGGGTGTTGAAGATCCCGTCACCATCCAAGAGTACATGGTTGAGTGTTTTAACGAAAAATCTTCTGTCTGGCGAAAATGGCCTAGACGAATGCTGAGAACGCGCGGATTCATTCAATGCGCAAGATTAGTGTTTAGTCTGACCGGTATCTACGACGAAGGAGATACGTTTGGGGAAGACGGCTTTAACAGCAGCGGTACTACTTCTGACCTAAAAAGCCAAATTCCTCTAGTGCAGCAGCTTCCGGCAAGACCTTCTCTTGAGAAATCTCGGCTTGACGCTCTGATTGGCAAGCTCATTGAGCACGCCAAAAATAGAGACGACGGCTGGGAAAGAGCTTTTCAATGGATTGAAGAGAAGTTCTCTCAAGAGGATTGCGCTTATGCCAAAGAAGTTCTAACGGCTAAACGCAAAGAGCTCAGTCTTTCTTCTTTACCTGAAGGGAACGAAATCCTTCCTGAAGAAACATCTCCGGCAACTTTTCAGGGAGTTTTAAATGAGGATCGTTAACTTAAAGCAAGGAACGAAAGAGTGGCTCGAATGGAGGCGTCAAGGAATAACAGCGACGGAAAGTTCGGTAATTCTCGGACTAAGTCCCTATAAAACGGTATGGAGGCTGTGGCTCGAGAAATTACAAAAGGCTTTGCCGCCAGATCTCTCTAACAATCCCTTGGTTCGTTACGGAAAAGAAACCGAAGCGATCGCGAGGTCTTTGTTTGAGTTTGAATTCGGTGAAGTTCTCTTTCCTACCTGTGCCGAATACGATGAGAACCCTGTTTTCCGAGCATCATTTGACGGGCTGACCAGCGAAGGTTCTCCTGTTGAATTTAAGTGTCCGGGCAGTTCGGTTCTGGAAGAGGTGAAGAATCTCGGGCTTGAAAGTGAGGCTGCGAAGCATTACTCAGTCCAAGTTCAGCATCAGCTTCTCGTATCCGGCAGCCCAAAAGGCTGGCTTGTCTTTTTTGACGGAGGAACTCAGAAACTCCTTACCTTTGAGATCGTTCGAAATGACGCTTTGATCCAAGACATTGTGCTGCGGGGAGAAGAGTTTTGGAATTTGAACATCAAGAAGGGAAAGGAGCCGGCGAAAGATCCTGTCAGAGACATCTACATCCCTAAAAAGGATGAGGATGTTTCTAAGTGGTGTCGTTTAGCCTCTGATTTCAACTTCGCCAACAACCGCGTCCTTGAGCTTCAGACGGAGATTGATGATCTCAATAGGATCCGCGACAAGTGCAAGGAAGAACTCAGTGAGATGATGGGCGACTATCGTCTTGCAGACTTTGCGGGTGTGGCTCTCACAAAAAGGCTGACCAAGGGAAAGGTCGATTACAAAAGCTTTCTGAAGTCAAAAAACCTCTCTGAAAAGGAGCTTGATCCCTTCAGAGGAAATCAGACGGAAAGTTGGCTTATTCGGTCGACCGGAGATTACCTTCCCAAAGACTTCATTGATGAGGAACTTGAGGCAGAGATTCGATCTGTCAAAGTTTCCGAGCCGATGTGGTATTGAAAACCTTATCCCCACCGGGAGTTCATAACTCCCGGAGAGGAGTGAACTCCCTTTCTTCTTGGAGTTCACTATGAAAGATAACGAAGTAAACCTTCTTCAAAAAATTGTAGTCATTGTTCCGGAATTTCAGCAGTGGACTGGAACAAGGGCTATGAGAGAAATCGACTTTGCTCTCGGAACCAACGGACGGCTTCCTCCCAAAGAGGTTGCAAAGTCCCTTGGACTGAAAGCAATCATCGATCCGGAAACGCTGCGGGTTTTCGACAGACTCAAGCATCAAGCTGAAAGCCTGCTGGAGTCCCGAGGCGTGAAGTATTTATCAGGCTGGGCAGTTCCCACAGACAAGGCTGAAGAGGTTTTTCAGGCCTTGGACGAACTGGTACGGCGGTACAACGATGAGAAAAATTCTTTTTTGAATCGCTACGACGTACTGGTGGAA
>OCPV01001357.1_pt1 | contig 13687 bp, 5 predicted proteins | sample 1538511 | NCBI WGS metagenome assembly OCPV01 (sample SAMN04571704, study PRJEB22368) | human gut metagenome | biome: human gut; material: stool | host: Homo sapiens | place: Luxembourg | collected 2012-08-30 | reverse complement strand
AGGTACACATCTTCAGTATCATAATGTATATGGCTTCCTGATGGTTAAAGCATCCAGGGAAGGTATACTGGATGCTCGTCCAGAAAAACGTCCTTTCATTCTGACACGTTCCAACTTCCTTGGGGGACAACGTTATGCCGCTACATGGACTGGCGACAACGGTTCTTGCTGGGATCATCTAAAAATGTCAGTTCCCATGTCATTAACATTGGGATTATCCGGTCAACCGTTTAGTGGTGCAGATATAGGCGGTTTCTTATTCAATGCTGATGCTGACTTATTCGGCAACTGGATTGGTTTCGGTGCCTTTTATCCTTTCGCACGTGGTCATGCTTGCGCCGGAACAAACAACAAGGAACCATGGGTATTTGGACAAAAAGTAGAAGATGCCTCACGCATCGCTTTGGAACGTAGATATATACTACTACCCTACTTTTATACACTCTTACACGAAGCCTCAACTAATGGCATGCCTATCATGCGTCCTGTCTTCTTCTCCGACCCTAAAGACTTGTCACTGAGAGCAGAGGAAGAAGCTTTCCTTGTCGGTGATAATTTACTTATCATTCCAGCATTTGCTAATCAACCGGCACTTCCGAAAGGGATCTGGAAAGAACTGTCACTTGTAGAAGGAGATCAGAATGATAAATATCAGGCAAAAATGAAGATTCGTGGGGGAGCTATCATTCCGACTGGAAAAATAATTCAGAACACTACAGAAAATTCATTAGATCCTCTGACATTACTAGTGTGTCTGGACGAACAGGGCAAAGCTTCCGGAAATATGTATTGGGATGCGGGAGATGGTTGGTCTTTCAAAAAAGGGGACTATAGCCTGCTACAATTTGTCGCAGAGCGAAATGGTGATAAAGTGACTGTAAAGCTAACAAAGAAAACCGGAAAATACAACACTGAGAATAAAGACATGGCAGTGATTAAAATTATAACAGATCAAGGCATACGTCAAGCCAGTGGAAATCTAGTGGAAGGCATTGAAATAAGACTATAAAAAAGCACTATACTTTGTTTGGAAACCTAAAAAAAAGTTTTATGAAAAAAGAGCACATGAAAAAGCAATATCCCCATTGGTGCGGGGTATTGCTACTGTATCTGATGGCATGTATTAGTAGTTGCCAAGACGACAAAATCAGTTCTAGCGGATATGATCCGTCTAAACCTGTTGTTTTTACAGATTTCTCTCCAAGTCAGGGAAGTCTCCGTACTCAGCTCCATATCTACGGTGAGAACTTCGGAAACGACCCATCAAAAATTTATATTACTGTAGGAGGGCGAACTACCACTACAATTGGCTGTAACAATAATGAAATTTATTGTATGATACCCCCAAAAGCTTTTGATGGAAATATAAAAATATCTATCGAAAGTGCTGATGGGACGTCTTCACCCATAGAATATGAATTTGAGAGACGTTTCCAATATGTATCTCAAACTTCAGTAGGTACATTAGTAGGAAACGAAGATGAACAAGGCAATTCTTCTGATGTAGATGGAGATTTTGAAAACGCAAGGTTCGGAAATGCAGAATGGTTGTTAATGGATACATTCGGAATACAAAAATGCTTGATCGTTAATGGTTTTAAAGGACCTATCCGGAGAATCAATCTGGAAACTCAAGAAGTATCCACACTTATGACTGAAGGGCAAGGATTGTTTGGAGGTATGTACTACATGTGTTTCGATGCGACTGGAGACACTTTATTTGTATCAGACGACCACGGACAAAGTAACAAAGACCGAAGAGAGATTGCCTACCTGCTACGCTCTGAAGACTTCCGAAGAGCAAGACCTTATGTTTATGACCGTACTGGATATAGTTGCGCTTATCAACCTTTGACAAAAACTCTATATTATACCGTTTATTGGCAGGGAACTATTGACAAAGCCGTTTTTGACCCGACAACACAAGGAATGGTAGCAAAAGAAGTATTCCCAACATATGAAAGCAGGAATGAACATGCCTACCTAACAGTACACCCTGAAGGTAAATATATGTATATTACAGGAGCAAATTGCCTTTATAAATCCATGTTCAATCCAGAAACAAAAGAATTCCAAAAGCCAACAATGTTTGCCGGTTCTGAAGGAGCCAGTGATTGGGTAGACTCTCCCGGTACATCAGGGCGTTTCGTATGGCCTTATCAAGGCACATTTGTAAAAAACAAGGATTACATAGAAGCTGGTAAATCAGATATTTACGATTTTTATCTTTGTGATAGAAACGGACATTGCATCCGTAAAATAACTCCTGACGGTATCATCTCGACTTATGCCGGCAGAGGTAGTGTATCTTCTGATGGACGAGTAAACGGATACATAGACGGCGAGCTACGCACAGAAGCACGTTTCGACAGTCCTTGTGGGATCGCTTATGATGAAGAAACACAAACATTCTATATAGCAGATAGAGAAAACCATCGAATTCGCACAATTTCTGTAGAATAAACTATAAAAACACATTTCGAATGAAAAAATATATTTTAAGTTTGTTTTTTCTAATTAGCTGTGTGCTTAACACATACGCACATACAGAAAAACAACAACAAGAAAAAATAGAAATCAGCGGCATTGTTCTGGATCAGAATAAAGAGCCACTTGTCGGAGTAAACGTTTCCGTAAAAGACATACCCGGACTAGGTGCTATTACAGATATAAACGGTAAGTTTAAAATAAAGGTTGAACCTTATCAATGGTTAGTATTCACTTTTATAGGATTTGATAAACAAGAAATACTTGTTAAAGAACAAAAGAGCATCAATGTCATTATGCAAGAAGCAAAAGCAACTGCTATCGACGAGGTTGTTATCACAGGAACAGGCGCACAGAAAAAAATTACAATGACTGGAGCGGCTACTACAGTAGATGTAAATACACTGAGAACTTCCACTTCAAGCATTACAAATGCGTTGGCTGGTAATGTAGCAGGTATAATGGCACGCCAAACATCTGGACAGCCAGGCAATAATATATCTGAATTTTGGATTCGTGGAATTTCTACTTTTGGTGCAGGTTCGGGTGCACTAGTATTAATTGATGGATTCGAAAGAGACATGAATGAGATCAATATTGAAGATATTGAATCATTTACTGTATTAAAAGATGCCTCTGCAACAGCAATATACGGTTCACGTGGAGCAAATGGGGTTGTATTGATTACTACTAAACGTGGTAAATCAGGTAAGGTTCAAATCGATGCAAAGGTTGAAACTACTTACAACACACGTACATATACCCCCGAACTTGTTGATGGCTATACCTATGCCAACTTAATGAATGAAGCACGTACTACTCGTAATAAGGAAGCATTCTTCTCTGATGAAAAGCTATACATACTCCGCAACGGATTGGACAAAGACTTATACCCCAATGTAGATTGGATGGATGTACTCTTAAAAAAAGGGGCACCAACTTATCGAGCAACTTTAAATCTGAACGGTGGTGGCTCGCTTGCCCGTTATTATGTATCTGTTAGTTACGTAGACGAAGGAGGTATGTATAAAGTGGACGAAGGATTAAAAGACTATAACACCAATGCAAATTACAGACGTTGGAATTACCGTCTCAACGTAGATATGGATATCACAAAGTCCACCTTATTGAAAGTAGGAGTCGCAGGTTCACTAGATAAAAAAAACGAACCAGGAATGGCAGGAAACATTTGGGCATCAGCCATGCGCAACAATCCTATCTCAGTTCCTGTGATGTATTCCAACGGATACGTTCCTGCCTACGGTTCGGAGAATGATCAACTCAATCCGTGGGTAGCCGCTACACAAACCGGTTATCAAGAAACATGGAACAATAAGTTGCAAGCCAATGCTACTTTAGAACAAAGCCTCAACTTTATTACAAAAGGATTAAAATTTATTGGCCGTTACGGATTTGACACAAACAACTATCAGTGGATAAACCGTAAAAAATTCCCTGAAATGTGGAGAGCAGAACAAAATCGTGCTTCTGACGGAAGTTTAGTCATGAAAAAAATCAAAGACGAACAACTAATGACACAAGAATCATCTTCTAACGGAAATCGTAAGGAATATCTAGAAGCCGAACTGCATTATGACCGTACCTTTGGAGACCACATTGTTGGAGCAGTATTTAAATATTCTCAAGACAAAACGATAGATACCTCTCAGAATGGAAATGATATTATGCAAGGTATTGATAAACGCCATCAAGGACTTGCTGGACGCTTCACCTATGGATGGAAATACCGTTATTTCTTCGATTTCAACTTTGGGTATAACGGTTCCGAAAACTTTGCACCGGGACATCAGTATGGCTTTTTCCCAGCTTATTCTGCAGCATGGAATATTGCAGAAGAACCTATCATCAAAAAACATTTGAAATGGATGAATATGTTCAAACTCCGTTATTCATATGGCAAAGTCGGCAATGACGTCGTAGGAGACCAGCGTTTCCCCTATTTATCTACCTTCGGTGCCAGTGGGGGATTTAATTATGCAGACATCGGACAAAAATATGAATTTACAGGTTTAAGCTACACACATTACGCTACTACAGCCGTAACATGGGAAATAGCAACTAAACATGATATTGGTATCGACTTCTCTTTATGGGACGATAAGTTCACTGGGACAATTGACTATTTCCACGAACAACGTGACGGTATTTACCAACAACGTAATTTCATTCCCATTTCTGTTGGTCTGAACGGAGCTATGAGAATATCTACCAATATTGGCTCTGTTTTATCCAAAGGATTTGATGGAAATTTCGGATTCAAACAACGTATCGGAGATGTGAACCTCACTTTACGTGGCAACTTCACCTATAGCAAAAGCGAAATTTTGGAATATGACGAAGAATATAGCAACTACCCATACAAAAGCCAGAGAGGTTTCCGAGTTGATCAAACCCGTGGACTTATCGCATTGGGACTATTTAAAGATTATGATGATATACGCAATAGCCCCAAACAATCTTGGGGAGATGTAATGCCAGGTGATATCAAATACGCAGACGTAAACGGTGATGGTTATGTAAATGATAATGATATAGTTCCTATTGGAGCTACAACACGTCCAAACTTAGTTTATGGCTTCGGTCTCTCCGGACAATGGAAAGGTATTGACATTAATGTTTTATTCCAAGGATCTGGAAAGTCTACTTTTTGCATTGATGGTCCCACTGTATATCCATTTGAAAATGGAGACTGGGGAAACATTCTAACTGATGTAGTAAAATCAAACCGTTGGATATTAGGTGAAAATGAAGATCCAAATGCTAAATATCCTCGTTTGAGCTATGGAGGAAACAGCAATAACTATCGCGCCTCCACTTATTGGTTGCGTAATGGTTCTTACCTACGTTTGAAAAATTTAGAGATAGGATATACAATACCAAAAAGTCTTGTTAATAAAATGCATTTAAATAACATCCGTATTTATTTTATGGGTACCAATTTAGTTACCTTCTCCAGTTTCAAACTTTGGGATCCTGAATTAGGTAGCAGTAATGGACAAAAATATCCACTGTCTAAATCATATACTTTAGGATTAACTATCAATATCTAATATCAAAGACATGAAAAAGAAACATATATTATTAGCCATTGCGTTCAGTATTGGACTAGGAGTTAGTTTATCTTCCTGTTCAGACTATCTAAGTGTAGAACGTTTCTTCAACGACCGACAAAGTGAAGAAAAAATCTTCAAAAGTAAACAATTTACTGAAGAATGGTTAGCTAAATGCTATGGGCTTTTAAATGGTTCGAATATAGAATACGGACTTATCAAATTTACACTCTCCAATTATTCGGACGATATTATTTTTAATGAAAGCGATGGTGCTGTAAATTACAACGCTCTTAAATTTGGACAATATGATAACGGTTGGGTAAATGACTCTTATATCCGTTGTTATGAAGGTGTACGCCAAGCTTCCATCATGATCAATAATGTAGATATTAACGAAGAATTGACAAAAGAAGAGATCTTAGACAAAAAGGCACAAGCCCGTTTCTTAAGAGCTTACTTCTATTGGTTACTACTTAGAAGATATGGTCCAGTACCCTTAATTCCTGATGAAACAATCAGTATTGATGAAACATATATAGGCATGTCCTGTCCAAGAGCTACATATGATGAAGTAGTAGACTATATTGATAAAGAGATGATACTTGCAGCTAACGATCTGCCTGACAGACGAGACAGACAAAATATTGCGCGGGCAACAAAGGGCGCAGCACTAGCTGTACGTGCAAAAGTTTTATTATACTCCGCTAGTCCACTCAATAATCCATTACCAAATGATCCCGATAAGTTTACAGACTTTGTTGATGATCAAGGCCGTATATTAATGTCACAAACATATGATGAAAGTAAATGGGCAAGAGCCGCTGCAGCAGCAAAAGATGTAATTAATTTAGGTCGTTATGAGTTACATATCGCAGACTATCAAGATAAAGGAGACAATACTTATCCAGCTACAGTTAAGCCTCCATACAACGCAAAATATTCTACCAAAAACTTTCCTGATGGGTGGGCAAATATCGATCCGTTTGAATCATATCGTTCGATTTTTAACGGAGATTTATATGCAAATGAAAATGAAGAATTAATCTTTACTCGTGGTAATAACTCTTTAGCAGATCAAGTGAATTATCTCGTCAGAAATCAAATGCCGACCTTTGCAGGAGGAGAGAATCGTCATGGTTTAACCGCTAAACAATGTGATGCTTACGATATGGCAAATGGTGACGCCTTTAATTTGCAACATTTCTTGGACACTTGCGACGCAAGTAAACGTTTTGTTACCGAAGATGAATACAAAGCAGGAAAATATCCGCAGCTTCGCCCGAATGTATGGAAAGAATATGCCAACCGAGAACCGCGCTTTTATGCCAGTGTAGCATTTAGCGGTGCTTTTTGGCCATTTGCCAGTGCCAAAGATGCAGAATATCGTAACCAACAAATATGGTATTACAGAGGCAACAAAGAAGGACGCAAAAACGGATCTGATAAATGGATACCAACTGGAATTGGAATGATGAAATTCATCAATCCAAATGATTGTAATACAAATAATGGAAAGATCTATGATAAAGTAGATGTCGCAATTCGCTATGCCGATATTCTTTTGATGTATGCAGAAGCTTTAAATGAACTTACTCCAGGTAATAGTTATGAGGTAACAAACTGGCAAGGAGAAACGATGGTAGTTTCACGCAATACGGAAGAAATGAGTAAAGCAGTCTCAAGAGTTCGTATTCGTGCCGGAATGCCAGATTATGAACAGGAAGTATATAACGACCAAACATTATTCCGCAAAAAATTAATGCATGAACGACAAGTTGAGTTTATGGGAGAGAACCAGCGCTACCACGATTTAAGACGCTGGAAAAATGTAGCTATCGAGGAATCGGAGCAGATCTACGGTTGCAATGTATTAATGACAGAAGCTACTAAAGAAAGATATGAACGTGTAAGAGTCGAGAATCTACAAGCCAACTTCTCACGTAAAATGTACTTCTGGCCTATTCTGGAAAGAGAGCTACAGTGGAATAGACGGATGACACAAGCTCCTGGCTGGGAAACTTTCGATTAATATAAAAAGAAGATAAAAATGAAAAGAAGAATAATTTATATAGTTACAATGTTTGCTGCACTATCTTTCTTTAGTGCATGTAATGACGAATGGAAAGACGAACTTTATTCACATATGATCTCCTTGAAAGCACCTATAGGCAGTGAAGAGGTGTCTGATATCTATGTACGATACAAACCTAACGGAGAAGTTGTATATGATCTCCCGGTGCTAGTCAGCGGATCAACCCCATTAGATAGAGACTTGAATGTTCGTATTGCTGTGGACCCAGACACGCTGGTTGCTCTAAATCTAGCCAACTACCATGAGTTGAGAAAAGATTTATGGTATGAATTATTACCTGAGCAAAACTATGAATTTACAGCACCTACCTGCTATATGCCTGCAGGCACAAGAAAGGAATTATTCCCTATCAAATTTAAGTTTTCTGGACTAAACCTGTCAAAAGAATGGGTATTACCTCTGACCGTTGAAGAAGATCCTTCATATGTGACCAATAAACGGAAAGGCTGGCGTAAAGCATTACTCCATGTTTTGCCATATAATGATTACTCAGGCAATTATTCTGCAACAGCAATGAATATTTATTTTGCTGGCTCTAATGACGATCCATTAGTAGTTGATAATCGAAGAGCACACGTCGTTGATGAAAATACAGTATTTTTCTATGTCGGAACGAAGGAAGATAACTCAATCGACCGGGAAACTTACAAAATTAATGTCAAGTTCGAAAAACCTATAGAAGAAACTGAAACAAAAAAAACAGGTAATCTGACAATAACAGCTACCAACCCGGCAATAAATTTCCAAATAATAGGTAATCCTACCTATGAGATTTGGGATGAAATGGATACAAATCAGCCTTATCTATTGCATCGTTATCATGTATTAAGAATGGAATATAGTTATGATGACGTAACCTCATCCAATGTTCCTACTTCGTACAGAGCTAGCGGTTCATTGCTCATGGAACGAAAGATTAATACTCTAATACCAGACCAAGATCAAGCTATTCAATGGTAAAAATGCAATATTATATCCCTACTCAATGAAATATATCAAGTCAATGGTTTGATTCTATACTAAGGAGCATTTAAACTATATGCTCAATCTGATTGGAGAAAGAATAATTATTGCCAAATAAAAAGTGACACTTAGCTTAGTTAGCAACTTCGCTATAAGTGTCACTTTTTATTCATAAACAGCCTTACTTAGATTAAAAATACTTATATTTGGCAAATTTAATTCATAAAGAAATAACTCATATTATAAATATAACATATTGATGATCTAAAACAATGAGAAAGTTACTCTTATTATTCCTATTTATTTGTGGATTAGTGCTACATGCACAAGCACAAAAGAATGTAGAATTAAGTTCCCCGAACGGAGAAATAAAAGTATCCGTCCGCCTCACCGACAAAATCTACTATGACGTAGCCTGCAATGATGAAGTTCTGTTGAAAGACAATTATCTCCAACTTAAACTAAAAGATAAAATATTGGGCGAACATCCCAAACTGTCCGGACAAAAACAGAACAAAATAAAAGAAACCTTAACCCCTGTCGTTCCACTGAAATTTTCAACGATCAATAACGAATATAACCAACTTCTACTCAATTTTAAAGGAAACTACTCAGTAGAATTCCGTGCTTTTAACGATGGAATAGCCTATCGTTTTATCACCCGCCAAAAAGGAGAAATCGAAGTATTGGGAGAAGACCTTTCATTGCAGTTCCCGACAGACTATTTATTACATCTCCAACAGCCGGGAGGGTTCAAAACAGCTTATGAAGAGCCGTACACACACATTTCCAGTCACTCATGGAAACCATCGGATAAAATGTCCGTACTTCCAGTTCTCATTGATACACGTAAATCATATAAGATACTAATCAGTGAATCTGATCTGTCGGACTATCCTTGCATGTTTCTGAAAGGAAACGGGACCAATGGCATATCCTCCATTTTTCCAAAAGTCCCCCTTGCATTTGGTGAAGACGGAGACCGCAGCCTCAAAATCGAAAAAGAAGCGGAATATATCGCTAAAACAAGTGGAAAAAGGAACTTTCCATGGCGCTACTTTGTCATTACCAAGGAAGACAAGCAATTAGTTGAGAACACTATGACCTATAAACTGGCTGATAAGAATCAGTTAGAAGATGTGTCATGGATAAAACCAGGGCAAGTAAGTTGGGAATGGTGGAACGGAGCAACCCCGTATGGGCAAGATGTAACCTTTAAAGCTGGTTGTAATTTGGAAACATACAAATACTTCATTGATTTCGCATCCAAGTTCGGAATCCCTTACATTATTATGGATGAAGGATGGGCCAAGAGTACACGCGATCCTTACACTCCTAATCCGGACGTAGACCTTCATGAGCTGATTCGTTATGGAAAAGAAAAGAATGTGGGTATTGTCCTTTGGCTGACTTGGTTAACAGTAGAAAAGAATTTTGACCTTTTCAAAACATTCAATGAATGGGGAATAAAGGGAGTAAAAATAGACTTCATGGACCGCAGCGATCAATGGATGGTTAACTACTACGAACGAGTAGCCCAAGAAGCAGCCAGACATCATTTATTTGTTGACTTCCATGGATCATTCAAGCCGGCCGGACTGGAATACAAGTATCCCAATGTATTATCCTATGAAGGGGTCAGAGGTATGGAACAAATGGGAGGCTGTAAGCCGGAGAATAGCATCTACTTGCCTTTCATGAGAAATGCGGTAGGCCCTATGGATTACACTCCTGGAGCTATGATCAGTATGCAACCGAATATCTATCGTTCCGAACGTCCTAACTCTGCAAGTATCGGTACCCGTGCATACCAAATGTCTTTATTTGTCATATTCGAAAGCGGTTTACAAATGTTGGCAGACAATCCGACCTTATATTACCGCAATGAAGATTGCACTCGTTTCATTACCCAAGTACCTGTAACATGGGATGAAACAGTTGTTCTGGAAGCTAAAGTAGGTGAATATGTAATCGTTGCGAAGCGTAAAGGAGAGAAATGGTTTATTGGTGGGATGACTAATGATAAGGAAAATGAAAGAGAATTTGAAATAAATCTCGACTTCCTGAAAGATGGCAGGACCTACCGTGTAACCTCGTTTGAGGATGGAATAAATGCAGGATATCAGGCAATGGATTACCGTATGAAATCGGCAACAATGAATAAGAATCAAAAGCTTTCTGTCAAAATGGCTAGAAATGGTGGGTTTGCAGCTGTTCTCGAATAAGCCTATACTGTAGAAATCAAGATATCTCCCATAAAAAAGAGACTGCCTCCAATCAAAAAATGAGGCAGTCTCTCTTTTTCATAACACTCTTTATCGCTTTTCCTATTCAGCCAAGAGAACCTCTAACTCTGCCACAGCAGCCATCTTAGCCTCTTTAATGACAGCAGACAGAGCCTGAAGTTTTACATAACGTGCTTTACATGGATTAAATTCAACTGTCTGTACTTCCTTTGAATCGGCAAATGTACCAGAAGCCACAGCTTTTCCCCACTCCTTGCCATCATGGCTGATATACACTTCATATTTACCGATTCTACCTTCCGAAGAATCCTGACGAGGTGTATATTTAAGACCTTTTACTGTAGTTTCTTTAGCTAATGCAATCTGTATCTCATGAGGATAAGGAGCCAGATAGAACTGGTTATGTACCGTATGCCAGAATGTATTAATATCACCATCCGCAGCCAATTTCATACTTCCATCAGCATCACTATCCACATATACAACCTTCTGTCTCTCTTCAGATGCACCCGATAAATTACGGACTGCATTGACATTTAATTCTGCTGCCGAAGCCCAATCCCGACCATAAATTTCAGATAAAGCAATCAATTTAAAGTAACGTGCCACAATTGGTTTCTCCAATGTTACAAACTGTGCAGAAGATGAATTTTCAAAACGACCTTTAGTCTTGTTTTCCCAGTTCTTTCCATCTTTACTGAAATAGAGCTCATAATCCTTGATACGTCCGTTCTCAGAGTTACGAGGTTGATAAATAAACTTATCAATCTCAAGTGATGAAGACATATCCACTACTATTTCGTGGGGATGTTTAGCCACAGGATCATTCCACCGACTATGCCAGATAGTATTCAGATCACCATCGATTGCGTTACGGGCCTCTTCACCCCCATTCTCACTACTAACTGATACAATTTTCCACAGTGAACGATCCACATATATCGGAAATTCAGCTGAAGTTCCCGCACTTTTTCCTAATTGTTCTGAAACGGCATATGCTTCCACATGACCACCAGAAATAAATTCGAAAGGTTCAGTATATATCTTCTCTTCTCCGCCATTCAGACTATAATGAACAGTAGCTCCGGGAGTATTAGTCTTTAAATTCAAATAACCATTGTTATCTCTTTCTATCAATACAGGCATACATACGGGCATCTGTACGCGTGCCTTCCTTATAAGTTCTTCTGTCGAATAACTTCTCTCCAAAGGTAGTATGATAAAACTGAAAACAGTAGGCTGGGAACGAAGTTCATACTTTTGCATCGGGCCAGGACCACAACTGGCATTACCAAGCGGACGCTGATTAGCATCCAGACAAAGAACAGTTTCTTTACGCATCGGTACTTCATACTTATGAAGCAACCTACGATGATTGGCAGAGTCAACCATATCCTGCGCTGTTGCATGCAAAGCAGAAGCAGACATCTTATCACCTGCAATAAAGACAAAGCCTATTCCATCAGGATTGGTTATTGAAATCCAACGCAGATCCTCGCGATTACCCATTTCCTGTGCTCTGACATAGTTCACCCATTGATCAGATACTAACTCATCATACACGCCTACGTAAGTGGCATCTTTTCGGTCAACATAGTTTTCCAACGGTCCGCGACCATACCAACGCATGCGTTCAAAGCCTTCCGGAAGTTCCATACGATAACCAATACGGGGAATAATTACACCTTTTGTTGAAGGAATAATAGTGCTATTAACCAAAATAGAACCATCGGCAGCCACCGTATATTCTATATTAGTTCGATAATCAAAACCCGTTTTTCCCCGATATAGATTCTCTATCTGCAGAGTTACCTTATTATCTTCTTTCCGCACATTCCAATGTCCAGGTTCAAGAGTCATCTGATACAAGCCTTTCTGATACCAGTCACCATCCACTTGCTTATCATTATCAGTAGGAGCACGGAAAGCATTCAATTCCAACCCTTTACTAATCATGGGCAATTCATTTAATGTATAAGAAGAGATCGTTCCCTGCTGCTTTGAAAAAGACGCTTCAAACTGCGAGCCTTTTACCAGATATGCATCATCAGTCTCTATCAGATCAATACTACCTTCTCCTGCTTTAAATACAGGCTTCGCACTATCAGAAAGTTTGAATTGCTCTGATGCTACCTCATATCCAGCCTTTTCCCATTCAGTATCTTGCTTTTGACAGAAGCGGAACTTTATAAAGTATTCGGCTCCCGGAATTTTATTGATCTGATTATCAGCTATAGTAATGACCTTACTGTCCTGTGCGTTCAAGGACAATTCTTCCAGATTAGCCGAGAATACAACTTTTCCATCCTCTTCAATCTCATACCTTCCATATAAGTCATCCAACCCTGCATGAAATCTCTTATTAGTCAGTTTATACGTCCCATTTCCCATAGCCTCAACCCATACAGGCTGATGTATTTTTTTCACCTCGTATGCCTTGGCAGAGTATGTACGATCGGAAAAGATTACGCCATTCGTGCAAAAATTACCGTCATTCGGTGTATCTCCAAAATCTCCTCCGAAGGCCATATAATAACCGGAACCATCCGGAGCAGGCATCTTAATACTTTGATCTACCCAGTCCCAGATAAAGCCACCGACAAGTGCAGGATAGCGCTCGTAAGTTTCCCAATATTCCTTGAAATTCCCGATTGAATTACCCATCGCATGAGCATATTCACAAACCACATGAGGTTTGACCGTTTCTCCATTCTGGAATTTCTGTAAACGCTCCTTCCCTACGCTTTCCAGCCATTGCACATCGGGGTACATAGAACTGGTTACATCGCAATAAGAGCTATTACCTTCATAGTGAGTAGGACGGG
>OCPV01001338.1_pt1 | contig 13817 bp, 10 predicted proteins | sample 1538511 | NCBI WGS metagenome assembly OCPV01 (sample SAMN04571704, study PRJEB22368) | human gut metagenome | biome: human gut; material: stool | host: Homo sapiens | place: Luxembourg | collected 2012-08-30 | reverse complement strand
GACGGCTGATTTATACCACAAATGCCATTGAATGATTCAACCGCCAACTCCGGAAAGTGACCAAAAGCAAGACGGTTTTTCCGTCGGATGACAGCCTTTTGAAAATGCTGTATGTATCTGGCAACCATGGATATCACGAAAAAATGGACCGGACACAGGCAGGACTGGGGACAGATCCATTCCCAGCTTGAAATTTATTTTGAAGAACGTCTGGCAGGACGGAACCTGTAAAGCAGTCAATTTTAGGCAGGTTTTATTGACATGCCTAAAAACTACTGTATAATGCAGATATGGGCAGAATCCGGAAAATCGGCTCTGCCCATTTGTAACTATTCACAAATCTTATATCAGTTTTTAACGTTTACACAAAACTTGAAACGGTCTCTCGTAATCCAAGTTGTTTCGATCGTGCCATTACTGCTCTTAGAATACACAATTATTTTATTTGCCGCAATACCAAACCTGACCAGCATTCTTGCGTTCAGTATTATTCCACAGGAAATTTGATAACATCTGTCGTCAATATATCATCCATAGTATCAGTGTCTTCCATCTCAAGTTTAAACTCAACATTCTTAATTTCCCTTATTTTGCTTTCTTCCAAATCATCTTTGTAAATGGTAATCACGCCAATTCCCTTCCTACTATCAAATACAGTAAGCGTCACATATGCATTGAACATCAGACCATCTATTGACATATCCTCCAGATTTATATACACATTCTTGCCTGTATTGTTCTCCATGCAGAAATATAGATTAGTATTTCCATATTCATCAGTCTCATTTCCAAGTGCTGTTATTCGGATTCCATCTGCACTGTATATTTCCTGCTTATCCGTGTTTGCATCCACTTCTTCGCCAACCTGCGATGTCTCCAGCTTATAATATTCATCCTTGAAAATATCCTCGTAACTGTCCTTGTCTTTCTCCTCTGCCCAGAAATAGAATTCAACTGTTCCTATGTTTGTGATCCCTGCAATTTTTGTTGTATCATCAGAAAGCGTTACACATGAATTGCATTTCTTTCCAGCAGCCACATCGACTCCCCAGAACACCCAGTCCATATAGCCATTTATAACTATCTTTTCGCTTCCGATTGTCAGGTCCTTATCTGTATTATTCTCCACTGTAACCTCTATTTGATCCTCGTCGTATTCGTTTACAGAATAACCAGTGGCTGTAACCTTTACACCATCCTTGTCAAGCAGCACCTGTTCTTTTATAGATGTATAAGAAGCACTCGCTTCCTCTTCTACAGTTGTATCTTCTGTAGTAACCATTTCTGTCTCTTCTGTAGTTTTTCCATCATCTGAGTCTTCATCTGAATCCTGCAGATTCTTGTTGCCCAGTTCTGATTCAAGTATTTCTTTTTTACTTTCTATTACTGGTGAAGCACATCCTGTTATCATCAATGCACTCAGCCCCGTAAGCGCCATTGCCAACAAAATCTTCTTTCTCATATGTATTGTCCTCCTCATTCACAGATCTTTCATTGTTCTACCATAGTCTTCAAACCAGGATATACACATCCCCCAGACTCAGTTTCTTCCTTAATACCATTGTACTCTTCCTGTGTTATGAGATTATCATTATTTTTGTCCATAATGCTATTTGTAGTGTAGAAAAAAACACTCTCACCATTTTCTAACAAGTCTGTATAAAGATAATACTCTGTTTGCATTTCGTTTCCTTTAAACACCTTATAGGATACTATAAAATTAGCCGCTCCTCCTGATCCTTCTGTACAAAAATGGTTTCCACAGTAAGTTGTATTGCTTCTTTCCCAACTTGCCGCAACAAGCTTTGGAACGTCTCCATCCATTGTGTATATGTCGTATATCAATGGTGATGTCATATCTGCAATAATAAGTTCTTTTACCCCATCACCATCAATGTCATCAATTACATATCCCACATTGTCCAGTTCTTCCAATACTAACATTACATTATATCTAGCATACACATCATCCGCCGTCTCATATGGGAATTCAATATTGGTCAAATCCCCATACTCTAATTTCTGATGATTGAGTTCGATATATCTGCTTATTATCTCTTCATATTGTGTTAAATAAACAGCATCATCAATATTCTCTTCACTCGGAATATCATCCGCTACATCGGTCTCTGTTTTCTGTTCGGTCACAATTGATTTCTCTGTATTTTTCTCTTCTGATATCATTTCTTCCGCGATGCTCACCTCTCTTGTCGTTGTCTGAGATTGAATCACGTCCAACTTATCCTGTATACTTTGGCAACCTGAACCAACATATGTAATTCCTGTCAAAGCCAGCAACACCCCCACTATCTGTACACTTTTGTTTCGCATCATGCATTCCACCTCATCTACACTGTCGTCTTCTGCCACTGCCAATATGGTATTATTGTACTTTTCTGATTTTACCAACTTATCTCCGCTAGCCTGGCTTTATATATTATTTCTGTTCATTGAACCATAGCTTTGCTTACAAAAAGTAGTAGAGCATAATCAATCTACGGCTCTTAGAATACACAATTCATTTATTTGCTGCAATACCAAGCATATGGACATCATTATATATGAAATCACCAAGTAATATATGCATCCCGTCAATTATACCTATAAATCCTCTTGGAACTACTACCAACTGCCTTATACGTCTTACGTCCAACTTTTTTGTATACAACAACCTTATACGAGTAATTTGACCATAGTCTATTAGCCTTGCTGTCACTATAATATGTAATACGATTGGATTTTATTGTCTTTACAAGCTTATATCCACCACCATTTATACTTCTATATACTAAATATCCTGTTGCATTTGCCGAGCTTGATTTCTTCCACGTGATTCTTATACCCGCACGCTTATTCTTTATAGATGTAATCTTTGTTTTCGCTGGAACAATTGTGAAATTTTTCTTTATTGTCCCCTTATATGCACCTTTAAACACAATTTTATATGTATATGTGCCAATACTCTTTCTTCCCAACGGAATATATATTGTGTAATCTCTTCCTTTTACAAGGCGATTCCCACTATTATCCTTAACGATCACCGACGGATTTCTTACTTTTCCATTATACATACACTTTTCTGTGGATAAACGTACATTCTTTGAAGTCATTGCTATACCACTGGAAATCGTAAACATATACGATCCAGACCAATCGGCTGCAGGCACCATAGGTGGAACGATAACTATATAGTGTACTCCCGCCGAAAGCATATATCTATATATTTTTTTGTTATCTTCTCTGCTTTGCCATTCATATGCCTCTCTGTCGCCTTCTTCATCATAGATACTAAGTCCACAAGTATCCGCATCTATAACTTTGAATATAATTTCAACTTCTGTCGACTTTTGCAAATAAAATTTGTATATATCTTTTTTGTCATTTAAAGCCAACATACCAGTTATTGTTGATGGTATTTTTACAAGGGTAGCTTCCTCAAAACTATTATTTGGTTCTCCCTCGCTTGTTCCCACACTTTTATACGAAGTTTCTATCTTATAATTTGCAGTTTCCCCATCATAAATATTTTTTCTTCCATAGACCACTATATAATATGTCCCTTTTGATAAATCCCAATGAAAATTTGTTTTTCCGAATTCCAAATCATAATTATATTCCATATTTTCAGATGCAATACAATCCCCATCATCGTCATATAGTCTGATTGTATATGGCATCTGATATGCTGTAAACTTAATTGAAACTCTTCCTGCATTTGTTATACTAAATTCATATTCATAACTTGACTGACTCGATGTCAAAATTCCATCTACACTTTTTCCAAGAGTAAGATATTCATCAGATAAAGCCAACTCTGCTCTACCTTCCGCTATATCTATATTATCAGACGCTATAACAGTAACTGCACCTCCCCCTATAAACACAACTAATATGCAAAGTACAACAACAATATTCTCTGTTATCCGCTTTAATTTCTCTATTATCATAAACTTAATCCTCCCTCATTTCTTATATTTAATATTCTAAATAATTATGGTCTCCGTATGCCAAAGCTGGCGATATAAAACAAATTAAATCTGTCTTGTTATATTTTACCATATTATCCCATGCATCTTTACTATCATGTCCATATTGTCTCTTTTTATGTCTATTTTTGTGTTTTACTATTTTTATCATCTTACAATTAGTTTAATTCCGCCGCAGCTTTTGTAATTCTATCTGTGAGATAATCATTGGCAGATTTCAGATCTGGGACAATACATTTATGTGAATTCCACTCATTTTGGTAATTATCAAAAGTATCCTCTGTGATTTGTCCAAGATCATTTTCATCATTTTTATAACTCATGTACCCATACATGATTGAATCATCCGGCCTCCCCGCATTGCCTTCCATTAAAACTTCTAATAACTCTGCTCTCTCTATGTCTCCATCCAGCGAATACATAATTATCTCCTGATTAGCTGCCCCATTTGAACCAGTTCTTAATATAAAATCTCCGCAATAATCAATCCTACAGCGTTCCCAACTGTCAAGCACCATTTTCGGAGTGTCACCTTCCAAGGTAAACACTTCATATATCATCGATGAGTTTATATCTGCCAGCAGAAGCTCATATATACCATCACCATCTATATCTGAAATTTTATAGCCAACATCTGAAAAACCTTTATCCATTATATATATACTGTACCGCCCATCGGTGTCTTCCCCATAAGGATATTTATCCATTGAAAAGTCTCCCAAGGTTCCATCATCCTCTCTGCATACATCCCTCTTACACGCATGCTCATAGATCAGATCACAGTATATTTCCTCGGCTTCCTCATAAGAGAGCGTCTGTCCACGCTTCTCATTAACTTCTTTTTCAGTTGCTGCTACTTCAGCTTCATCTATCTCTGTTTTCGTGATTTCACTTGCATTTTTATCTTCTTGCGTATAAGCTTCCATCGTCGGCTTATCAGATATACTGCTCTGCTTCTCCGATTCTGTATACTGAGCATCTTTATCCTCATACAAACCGGGTTCTGTACTGTTCGATTCACTTGTTGTAATTTGAGATTGTATAATATCAAATTTATCATGTATGCTCTGACAGCCTGATGCAACACACGCCGTACCTGTCAAAGATAGAATCAAACCCATTATGTGCCAATACCTATTTCTTCTCATACTTATCTACCATCCTTATCGTTGCCTCTGCCAGCTTCACCATCACATATCTGTTCGGATGAGTTCATTAATTATACGCTTTATCGTATAATCCTCCATAATTCTATTTTATAATTTTTGCTTTCTTTGAAACACCTCTTAATGTCAATATTTTTTTGTACTCCTTCAATTTCCTGACAGGTACTCTGATCACGATTTTACTATTTACGCCTTTTAATGCTCCTGCACGGACTGAATTTATCGTTAGCTTTGTTGTTGTTATTGTTAATCTTTTTAATTCACTACAACCAGCTAATGCTCTTTCGTTTATTACACACACGTTATTTCCAATTTTCACACTACTCAACATTCGACATCCATAAAATGCTCTTTTACCTATTGATTTCACATTAGAACCAATAGAAACGCTTTTTATATTTACATATTCTCTAAATGCATTATCTCCTATTGAAACAACTGAAAATCTAACACCACCTATTACTACATTGTTTGGTATAATTAGCTTAACTATCTTTTTTGAGTTTTTTCTCGATGCAGCCCCTGTCAGAGATACCATACCGCATCCATCTAATCTGGAATCTGTAACTCTATATTTTAAATTTCCTACATTATATACTTTTCCGGTTTGTATTCGTATTTTAACTCTCTTTGTAATGCTTCCAGAATAGTTCCCTTTTCCAGATATTATTACCTTTGCGATTCCAATATTTTTGTTATTATGATATCCAATAGTATAATCCTTTCCGACCTTCATAATTGTATTTCCACATTTCACTACAATTTCAGGATATACGCATGTTTTTCCTGTATATATATCAGAATCAGGAACTCCGCAAACCGAAATTTGATTATTTTTTAACGAAATATCTCTAGATTTTATCAAAAAATTTTTTTTAATAGTACCACTGTAATCACCCTTACCAGTAATAACTATAGAAGCATTTCCAACATTTATATTGTTATTATACGTCAATATGTAATCCGTTTTTTCATTTAAAACAGTTCCCTCAACTTTCACTTGTACATTTTGGAATGTTATTCTTCCACCTTCATAAATAACACTTTTTGGTATACCTATAATATCTACATCATATATTTTACCTATATCTACAATTGGTTTTATTATATAAAAATATCTATCTATTGTACCTGTGTAATTTTCTATACCAGATATAATTATTTTTGCTTTTCCAGGATTTTTATTATTTTCATATGTTAAAGTATAGTCTCTTCCCTCCTGAAGTTGAATCCCATTTAGAAAAATCGTAATACTCCTTTGTTTTTGAAAAGCCCCATCATACGTTTTATCTTCTATTCCTTGGATTATAGCATCTGATATATCAGTTTTAACCACTTCTAATACTTCATATTGTATTGAACAGTCTATTGCATATTTATATGCATTTGACCACCTGTAACATCTTATTATCAAATCATCACTATGTTCATCAAACACCATTGCGCCCATTCTTTCTACACTTGCAGGAATGTATATACTCTTTAAATTTCCGCAGAATGAAAAAACATAACTTCCGATTTCTTTGAGTCCATCTGGTAATTCAATACTTGTTATTCCCTCGCAACTGCCAAAAGCGCGTTCCCCAATTTTCTGTAAATTTTCTGACAATGATATATTATGTAAATTTATACAGCCATAGAAAGCTGATTCTCCTATGCTTGCCACACTTGACGGAACATTGATTTCATACAAGCCGGTAACATTTCTAAAAGCACACTGCCCAATTCTTTTTAGCCCATATTCAAGCCTTGTATTCATACACCCTACAATCAATTCGTCATTACTTGTATTTATTACTGCATTGCAATTATTCCTACTATCGAAAACTTTATTATTGACTGCAACCTGTATTTTTTTTATATTGGAACAACCAGAAAAGGCTTCCGTTGCAATGGTGTTAACATTTTCAGGTATATATATGTTTTCCAGACTTTCACAGTTATAAAATGCTGTAAATCCAATTTTCTCAAGACTGTCAGGAAATGAAACTTGTTTCAAATTACTACAGCATGAAAAAGCACTAGAACCTATACCTGTAACCCCTTCAGGTATAACTACGTCAACTATAGTATCGTTAAACTGAAATGCTTCTTCACTTATACTCACAACATTCATTCCATTTATCTTTTGAGGTATTTCCACTTCACTATCTTTTCCATTATATTTTATAATAGAAATTGTTTTATCACTCGGATTTTGGCTATATTCATAATCTCCATATACTAGATTCCCTGCTTTCACTCTCATCTGAGTTCCATCTAATACAGCCCCCAATATTAGAAGTACCCATATTACATTGATAATTTTCTTCACAATCATTCACCTCTATATATCATCGCAATTTATACAGTTCTCAAACCATTATCTACTTGTTATCTTTGCTTTTTTTGATATCCCCCTTAGTACCATTAAACTCTTATACGATTTTAAGCATCTTGCTGGCACCTTTATTAAAGCCTTGGAGTATATACCTTTAAATGCGCATTTTCTAACAGACGTTTTTGTTAGATATGTCGAATATATGTCCATTTTTCTCAAATTTGAACATTTCGAAAAGCAGTTGTCACCTATTCTCCTTGTATTTTTACCAATCGCCACATTTGAAAGTGATTTACATCCATAAAAAGCATTTTTTCCTATCGACTTTACGTTTGATCCTACTATTAACTTTTTCAGATAAATATATCCTTTGAATGCATTATCCCCTATTGCGACCACATTCATTTTAGCATCACCAATATTCACATATTTTTTTACATTTAATACTGTGAATTTCTTATTAATTTTTTTATCCACACTTCCGATCAATGCTACATTTCCTTTTCCATCAGAACCAAAACTCATAACTTTGTACTTCAGTCCACCCGATACATACACCTTTCCAACAGGGATTTTTATAATAAATGTTTTTGTTATACTTCCCGTATAATTTCCCTTCCCTAACACTACAACTTTGGCAATTCCCACATTTCTATTATTATAATATCTTACATCATAGTCTTTCCCCAAAGATAACATCGCATTGTTATATCTAACAACAATTTTAGAATATGTATGCGCTTTGCCTGTATATACCTCAGTTTTTGGAATTCCAGCTACAGTTACTGAAGATGATTTTTCTGAGATTTCTCGCTGTTTGATGCTTACTTTTCTCGTAATACTTCCTGTATAATCACCTATTCCGGTGATAATAATATTCATGTTTCCAACATTTATATTTCCAGTATAAGTAACAATATAATCTTTTTTCTCCTCCAAAACAGTGTCAGATATTGTAACCTTCAAATTAGGGAATGTTATTTGTGATCCACTGTATGTTACACTGCTCGGAATATTTGAAATGCTGATATTTGAATTTGTCCCGATATTTACAATCTGCTTTATAATTAAAAATGTTTTCTCTATAGAACCACAATACTTTTCAATTCCAGATATTATTACTTTTGCTTCTCCTGGATATATATTATTTTCATAAGATAATATATAATCCGTTCCCTCCAGAAGCTGAACATCATTCAATTTAACACTTATACTATCCTGTTTTTGTGAAATTCCATCATAATTCTTATTTTTTATACCCGAAATCTCTGCCTGTGATATATCAAGTAGTGGAGCCTCTATAATTGTGTATTTAATTGAATTATTAACGGCATATTTGTATGCAACCGAACCATCATAACATTTAATTTCAAACATATTATTGTGCTGACTGAATACATCAGGTTCTATTATAATGGCACTATTCGGAATTAATATACTTGATAAGTTCTTGCATTCTGCAAATGCTTTTTCTCCTATATATTTAATTCCATCCGGAAGTTGAACATCCATCAGACTTATACAACCATTGAACATCCCTTCTGATATTTCTGAGCATCCCTCTAATATTTCTATTTTTTTTAAATCTACACAATTACTAAAAATATCACTCTGAAGAATTTCTATCCCCGATGGTATTACTACACTAGTCAACGCTGAATAAGCAAATGCTGACATTCCTAATTTTTTTACATGCTCTGGAATTGTAATGTTTTTTAAATTTGTGCATGCGGCAAACGCACAACTATCAATTGTTTCAATATTATTCGGAAGTTTAACAAAGCTCAAAGAGGAACACCCCTCAAAGGCTCCATCTCCTATATATTTAACACTTTGTGGTATATAGATGTTTTTTAACCCCGTACATTCTCTAAATGTTCTTGTTCCTATAGAAATAAGCCCAGATGGCAATTCTATATACTCTAAGCTTGTACACAAAAAAAATAATTCTTTAGGTAATTCTTTTATATTCTTTGATAATTCTACACTAGTTAATGCTTCACAATGAGAAAAAACACCAGCCCCCATTTCTACTACGTTTTCCGGAATAACAACTTTTTTCAGATCTGGGCAATTGTAAAAAGCTTCGCTGTCTATTTTCACGATATTTGATGGAATTTCTACGCTGCTTAAATTATTGCAATGATCAAATGCGCATACCCCTATACACGTTACACTTTTAGGTATTACCGTATTTATACAGCCACGCAGGATAGAATTGCTACTCGTTTCAATTAACGCATTACACTCTTCCCTGCTATCAAAATAAGTATTTGCTTCATCCACCACAATAGAATTTATATTACCACATCCACAGAATGCATAAGAGCCTATTTCCTTAACACCAGAAGATATATATATTTCATTTAAACTTTCACAATGATAAAATGCTTCGCTTCTTATCTCCTCTACTCCCGATGGGATATATATTTTTTTCAAATAAACACATTGTTCGAATGCATTATCCTCTATAATTTTCAAGCTGTCTGGTAATTGTATGTCTTCCATACTGCAACTGCGAAATGCACTAGAAGATATTTTTTCAACAGTATCTGGTACACTCACTTTTGTAATTAATTTACCAAAAAAAGCTCCCTCACCGATTATTGTCACTTTATAATTATCAATATATGCTGGAATTTCTACAATTTCATTTTCAGCCATATATTGCGTTATCGTTGCTGTATTACCGTCTGGATTTATCTCATATTTATAATCACCACTTTCATATTCATCAGCCATAGCACATACTGACATTGAAAAAAATACAATAATAGTAGTAATAATAGCACCTAATACATCTCGTAAAATTCTCATAATAAATCCCCTTTTTAATAAATTCGGTGATGGCGACTATTTGTAAACCTCTATCAGTCAAATTAATTCCACTTATGTCACCATCACCTCATATCTTCAAGTTTTATTTTTACTGAAACAGCTCATTCAGCATATCATCTAAAGATTCTCCAGCCTGTCCAATTCCATACTCGATAAGTTCCCTCTTCGGGCATGATGCAGCAGACATATAAATATAACTGAACAACAACATTGCAACTACAGCCAACACAATAGCAACAGTTCCTATATTTTTTATTTTGGCATCCTTTGTAACATTTTTTGATAATTGAACTATTCCAAGTATTAAACCGACAAAGGCAAATACTGCAATGAATTCAAATGAGCCACCCCAATTATTTATATAAACTACACATGCTGGTGCAAAATGTTGTGCATCTGTAGCCAAGATATAAATAAGTGATATAAGACATACCAAAAATGCTGCACCCGCAAAAATTAAACCAATTGTTCCCAATGTACACGACACTTTCTGTACAAACTGACCATTATATTGATTATTATTGACCTGATTTTGAACAGATGCTTCGCTATTTCCAGCGTTATAGCTATCTTCAGAACCGCCTCTCACTGTTAATTGCGGCTGAGCTGCTGCCTGAGATGCCGACATCTTCTGAGTTGCTCTGTCATCGTCATCATCATCATAAATATCCTGATCACTTGCCCCTCGTTCATTTTCAAATCTCTGAGGTGCGATAAGCTGGATTATCTCATCAGTACGACCTAACTTAATAGTGTCTCCTCCATTCAGATACTCCACGCTCCCCTGCTGCATTCTCTTCACATTATTTATGTATGTGCCTGATGAAGAATAGTCACTCACAGCAAATCTTCTGTCATTTGGATTGTATTGTATCGAGCAGTGCTTTCTACTTATATTTTCATTACTGAACACAAAATTTGATACCGCAGGATTTCTTCCCAACACTATTGCTGTAAACGGTGTCAATTCGATTTCTGATCCGGCATACTGCCCGGATAAAAATTTTATCTTTGCATTATTATTCGCCATATATACTCTCCTCTTACACCAAATGCCTACATATCGCTATATTTCAATTCTTTTCTCTTCAAAGCGCATATTGCTCTCTGAAATTCTGTTACTTCATACAATGAAATATTTTTAATCGAGAAGGTATATTTTCCTCCTGGGAAATGAACAACAAACCAATTTCCCCACAGTTTTAGGTATGTATACGCCTGTATAAGTGTCAGCGCAAGGAATGGCAAGAATGTAGCAGCAACGCCTGTAATCGACATCGAAATAATTCCTACAACAAGCCAAACACCGGCCATAACCAAACTCCATATAGGATTTCTCTTCACTATCGATGTGCCTGTAATCTCATCAAGCTCTACTACCTCTCTTGAATATGCATATGATATAATTCCTTTATGCTCATTTATGTATAATCTTCTATTTGTAAGCACTGCCTTATTCTTAAGCAATCCTTTTCCAGTAAAGAAATTGAGTACACGATCATTAGACAGTGTAAGCACTTCTTTTTCATCATCTTCTACCAGGTAATCTTCAAATATAGATGCACCATTATCTGGTCGAGGCGTGTACTTTTTAGACAATCTTTTGATAACTCCCGTCCTTTTAGGTGTACTGACATTCGTATTTACAAGCTGTGCAGAAAACGTAAACACATTGTCTGAATGACCAAGCTTTACTTTTGCTCCATTATCTATATTTACTGTCTGCTGTGGTCCCAATTCATTACCATTTACTGTTGTTCCCGATGTTGAATAATTAAGCAAACTCAGCCGTCCTGTATTTTCGTCAAATGTTATTGCACAATGAACCCTGCTGACTCTGTCAGACTGGAAGAAAATATTACAATTCGCTCCATTTCGTCCCAGAACCTGCTGCTTACCAGGCTGAAGATCTATACTACTTCCCTGTAATTCTCCCTGAATAAATGTAATTTTTCCAGTATACATATTTACTCCTCCTCACTCTGTAATCCATCATCCCAGCTAAACTTCTTTCCACAGAAAGGTATAAACGCCAGCTTTGTCTCGCCCACAAGTATTACATCATATGCATTGAGTTCTTTTGATCCCAAAACGACCTCATCATTTAAGTAGAACAGACCTCTGGAATCTCCAGGCTGAACAATAAACTTTCTCTGTCTTGGCTCATATACGATTATCGCATGCTTATCTCTTGATACTGTTCTATCCTTTGCAAGAACTATATCCTGATTTGCATTTCTACCTATAAAATTTCTTCCGGTCTTTAATGGGAATCCGGTTCCTTTATCACTTCCCTCAATGCAAACAACCCATCCTACAACTTCTGATTTTCCTGAACTTCCACTGAAACCTATTGTCACTGAATCGTCATCATCTTTTTCCGGCTTGTTTTTTGCATCATTTATCATGTCTGTGAATGATGTATCGGCATCTGTATAATTTACAGTATCATCAGTCGCATTGCTGGAAACTGATGTTCCACCTGAAAATGCAGAATCATTTACCGGCTGAGTATATCTCATTGTCTGTCCCATACCTTCATTTGCACTTGCACAATGTGGACACATTGAAAACTTGTCCATATCATAGTAATGACCTTTCGCACATCTTGTTAAATTCATAAATTTGTCCTCCTCTTGATTGTATATTTATGACGGCATCTTTCTGCCCTTTATCTGCCATATCTAAGCAGAATTACCGACGTATTATCTTGATTTCTCTGTGTAAGCTGCATAACAACCTTATTTAATCGTTCAGCTATCACCTGCATACTATTCTGATTATCCAAAACAATATCTAATATCTGTTCGTTGCTAAGTCTCTTATAAAGACCATCGCTGCACAATAGTATCAGATCATTTTCTTCCAGATAAAATGGCTCAGTGTTACTATCCGTCAACGAGATATTGCCCATTCCTAAATAACTTATAAGTGCTTCGGCCTGATTCTCCTGCATCTCGTACTCTTTCTCGGTTATCTGTCCATTTCTCAGCATTGTATCCAACTGCAGTCTGAAATTATGATCTCTGTTTATTGCTTGTATATCATTGTCTCTCACTATATAAATTCTGCTGTCACCTGCTGATATGAAATACATACCATTCCCTTTTGTAACAACGCACACTAAAGTACAACCGCCTCCCAATGCATTTCCATACTCATCCTCGAGATCTGCTACACACTCATCGAGACGTACAACTTCCCTCTCTAAGAATATTGGAACCTCACTAAAATCATTCACTGACTTAAAATCATTCACTAACATTTTCACCGCTGTATTGCTTGCCAATTCACCACCGTTCAAACCACCCATACCATCGCAAATTACAGCTAAAGTCATTCCATTTTCATACTTTGCTACAAATAAAGCATCCTGTTGATAACTTCTTGTTCCTATTATTGATGACTGTCCGATTTCGATATGCAATGCATTTTCTTTACGATCTATACTTTCCCAGTTTATTTCTTCAGTAAGTCTGACTGTTGTAACTTCATTTTGTCTTGCTG
>OCPV01001322.1_pt1 | contig 13914 bp, 15 predicted proteins | sample 1538511 | NCBI WGS metagenome assembly OCPV01 (sample SAMN04571704, study PRJEB22368) | human gut metagenome | biome: human gut; material: stool | host: Homo sapiens | place: Luxembourg | collected 2012-08-30 | reverse complement strand
TCTAGTTCAATAAACAAAAAATAAACATATATAAATATATGATTTATTAAAGAAATAATAGCAAAAAAATGCATACAAGTCAACAAAAATTAGTAAATTTTTCATAAAAAGAATGGAAAAAATAAATTATATAAAATTAATATAACAAAAAATGTAAAATAAGGAATAAAATGTAAAAAAAGTGGAAAAATATTTTAGAAAGTGATATACTATGGAAAAAGATAAGGAGGAAAAATATGAGCGAAGAATTAAAAGAAAAATTATTTAAAAACAAAAAAACAGGTTGGGAAGAAATATCTGAAGAAGAAAAAAGTGAAGTGTTTGAAGTATCTGAAAAATATATGGAATTTTTAAATAAATCTAAAACAGAAAGAGAATTTATAAAAAATGCTAAAAAACTAGCAGATGAAAATGGATTTAAAGATATCATGGAATATGAAACATTAAAACCAGGAGACAAAATATATTTTATAAATAGAGAAAAAAGTATGTATTTAGGAATTATTGGAGAAGAACCTATAGAAAAAGGAATGCATATAATAGGTTCACATGTAGATTCTCCAAGGTTAGATTTAAAGCCAAATCCTCTATGTGAAAATACAGGATTAGCATATTTAAAAACACACTACTATGGAGGAATTAAGAAATATCAATGGACAACTATTCCACTTAGTATGCATGGAGTAATTGTAAAAACAAATGGAGAAAAAATAGAAATAAATATAGGAGAAGATGAATCTGATCCAATATTTACAATAACAGACTTATTACCACATTTAGCACAAGACCAAATGGAGAAAAAGTTAAAAAACAGTATAGATGGAGAGGATTTGCAGTTATTAGTAGGAAGTATTCCATATAATGATGAAAAAGTTTCAGAAAAAGTAAAATTAAATATTTTAGATATTTTAAATAAAAAATATGGAATAACTGAAGAAGATTTAACAAGTGCAGAAATTGAATTGGTGCCTGAGTTTAAAGCAAGAAGTTTAGGATTTGATAGTAGTATGATAGCAGCATATGGTCAAGATGACAAAGTGTGTGCATATACATCACTTGCAGCAATGATGGAATTAAAAAATGTAAAAAACACAGCAATTTGTATATTATCTGATAAGGAAGAAATAGGAAGTATGGGAAATACTGGAATGGAATCACATATGTTTGATTTCTTTATTTCAGAAATATTAAATAAATTAGGTGTAAATAAGCCAAACTTATTAGATAAAGTATTTTGTTTTTCAAAGATGTTATCATCAGATGTTGATGCAGGTTTTGACCCAATATATGCATCAGTTTCAGATAAAGAAAATGCAGGATTTTTAGGAAAAGGAATTAGTTTAAATAAATATACAGGCTCAAGAGGAAAATCAGGAGCGTCTGATGCAAATGCAGAATATGTTGCTTGGGTAAGAAACGTATTAGAGAAAAACAACATTAGATATCAAGTAGCAGAACTTGGAAAAGTAGATGTCGGAGGAGGAGGCACAATAGCATATATTATAGCTAATAAAGGTGCAGATGTAATAGATTGTGGTGTGCCAGTACTTTCGATGCATGCTCCTTATGAAGTAACAAGTAAATTTGATGTTTATTCTGCATATAAAGCATATTTAGCATTCTGGGAAGAATAAATACAATTAAAGCTCTAGCAAAATAAAAGCTAGAGCTTTAAAGTTTATATAATTATTTATCATCAGGGTCAAAGTTCTCTATAAAAGGAAGAATATTTTTTAGAAATTCTTTTTTTCCTTTAGGTAAAGAACAAATCATTTCAGTTAATTCTATATCATTTTTTAAGTCTTCATTTTCAATAAAATCTTTATAAATAATATTTGGAGAAAAGCCTAAAATATTTATATATTTTATTAAGGTTTGTGTTTTAATTCCATTATTTCCATTTTCTATTCTGGAAATATATTTTAAAGAAATTCCCAACTTTTCTGATAATTGTTCTTGAGTAAGACCTTTTTTAATTCTGAATTCTCTTAAAACTTTTCCGAATTTTTCATCTATATCAGACTTTGAAATAGGTTTCATAAAATACCTCCAAATAAAATCATATATTTAAGTATATCAAGCGAGTAAAAAAACTGGAACACATTAATACTGTAACAGAATAGCGATAAGCAAACGAAAAAAATAGGATAGAAGCTTGAATTAATAAGTAAAATATGTTAGCATAAAAATAAACCATGTATCACTAATAGTTATACCCATGAAAAATAAAACTTAATCATTAAAGTAATATAAAAATACAAAGGAGATTGTAAAAATATGGTAAAAAGCGAAGAATATACAAATTTTTTAAATACAATAATTGAATGCATAAATCATGCCGATTATGAAGCAATAAAAGAATTATCTAATTTAGAGTTAGAAAATATAAACAAAAAAGAAAAAAATAATATAAGAAAAAGTAAGAAAATCATAAAAAAAGAAGAGTTATCTAAAGAAGAATTACTAAAATTAATAGACAAATATTCAGAATATATTTTAAATAATAATAATAAAAATATAAAAACAATAGATGAATTTTTTGTAGAAAATATTTAAGTGAATCCAAAATATTGACATAAACAGATACAAATAGTATTATACATCTAGGAGGAGTACATATGATAAGAAAGTTTAAAGAAGAAGATACTGTAAAAGTTATGACAATATGGACAAAAGGAAATTTTAAAGCTCATGACTTTATAGATAAGGATTATTGGCTTGAAAATTTTAATAGAGTAAAAAATGAATATCTATTAAAATCTGAAACATATGTATATGTTGAAGACGAAGAAATTAAGGGATTTATAAGTGTTTTAGATGGAAATTATATAGGAGCTGTTTTTGTTAGGTTAGATTCATTAAGACAGGGAATAGGAAGAAAGTTGATAAATTTCTGCAAAGAAAGATATGATAATTTGACATTAAATGTGTATGAAAAAAATGTTGGTGCTATATTATTCTATATAGATATGGGATTTAAAAATGTTAAAATACAGATAGATGAGGAAACAAATGAAAAAGAATATGTAATGGAATGGAATAAAGAAGCAGAAAAAATCTGAAAATCATGATTTTTTATTAGATTTATATTGACAGCACAATTTTTTTGTGCTATCATATTTAGTGTCTGAAAAATGGGTCAGTAGCTCAGTTGGATAGAGCACAGGCCTTCTAAGCCTGGGGTCGGGGGTTCGAATCCCTCCTGGCTCACCATAAAACCTGTAATTTGCAATAAAGCAAACTACAGGTTTTTGTTTTCATATAATTAAAAAATCATAGCAAATAACCCAATAATACCAAAAATTAAGAAAATAATATTTGATAAAATATCAACAAATTTAGGATTTAATTTATTTCCAAGAAATCTTCCAAAAAATAGAGCAATAGAGTTACTTAAAACCATTCCACAAATAGAACCTAAAATTAGTGATATTTTATATCCAGGATATTTTACTCCTAAACCAAGTGAAGCTAAAAAAGTTTTGTCCCCTAGTTCACCCATTATAATACTTAGAGCAACAACTAGAATTCCATTTGTTTTTAGTTTAGAGATTTTGTTTAAAAAACCATTTTTTGATTCCTCTATATTTCCTTCTTTTTTAGGGATAAATCCTAAAATACCAAAGAGTAAGAAAGAAAGGTAAGTAACAAGTTCTAAAATAAACTGGAAATTATCATTTTCAAAATATGTCAGGCTACTACCAAATAAAATGGCAATTCCATGGCTAAAAAAAGTACCAATTGCAATACCGAAGTAATATGTTTTTAGCTCTATCTTTTGTCGAGAAAGATAAAACTAAAACTTGAGTTTTATCTCCAAGTTCAGAAAAAAATACAAGTAAAAAACTAACAATAAAAGGATAGATAACTGCCATAGCATAACACCTCATTAAATTAGTATGCAATGGAAAACAAAAAATGTTTAAAATGTGTCTAAAGTGGACTCCAATGTGAATTTTTTGTGAATTGCTTTACTTTAAAAAAAGAAAATGATAGTATGTAATGGTATAAATTGTAAGAGATAAAAAAGGAGGAATTTTTTGTGATAGAAGTAAAAAATGTTACAAAAAAGTACGGAAATGTAGTAGCCGTAGACAATGCTAGCTTCATAATAAATGATGGCGAAATAGTGGGGTTGCTTCGGACCAAATGGTGCAGGAAAAAGTACTACAATGAACATGATGACAGGCTTTATTGAACAAACAACAGGAGATATCATAATAGATGGATATGATATGATTAAAAAACCTAGAAAAGCTAAAAGAGAAATAGGATATATGCCTGAGGGAGTACCATTATATACGGATTTAACAGTTAAAGAGTTTGTAACATATATGGCAGAATTAAAAAAAGTAGATAGAAAAACAAGAAAAGAGAAAATAAATGAAATAATAGAAAAAACAGGTTTAAAAGATGTAGAGAAAAAACTAATAAAGAATCTATCAAGAGGATATAAACAAAGAGTAAGTATGGCAGGAGCATTAGTAGGAAATCCAAAAATATTAATCCTAGATGAACCAACAGTAGGACTAGACCCAAAACAAATAACAGAAATAAGAAATCTAATAAAAGAATTAGGAAAAACTCATACAGTAATACTAAGTTCACATATCTTATCAGAAGTAAGTCAAATATGTAATAAAGTAATAATTATAAATAAAGGAAAAATAGTTGCAACAGATACACCAGAAAATTTAGAGAAAAAAGTTGCAAATAATAATTCTGTATATGTAACAGTAGAAGACCCAGAAAACAAAATGGATAATATAAAAAACAAGATAAAAAATGTTAAAAATGTAGAATTAGTGGCAAAAAACGAAGATGGAACTAAACAATATGTATTAGAAGCAGAAGGAGACATTGACTTAAGAAAAACAATATTTACAGAATTTGCAAAAGAAAATATCACAATATTTGAAATGAAAAAAGCTGATACTACATTAGAAGATGCGTTTATGAAAATAATAGAAGGAGGGAACAAATAATGCTTGCAGTTATGAAAAAAGAATTAAAAACATACTTTTTTTCACCAATAGGATATGTAGTTATGGGAATATTTTTATTATGTTTTAGTGTGTTTTTCTATTTAACAGTAATATCTTATGGAACAGTAGACTTAAGTATTTTATATTATTATACAGCATTATATGGATTAATAATAATAGTGCCAATATTGACAATGAGAATGTTTGCAGAAGAAAGAAAATCTGGAACAGAACAACTACTTCTTACATCTCCAACAGGAATGTTTAAAGTAGTTATGGGAAAATTATTAGCAGCAACAGTTGTAATACTTTTAACCTTACTATTATCATTTATGTTTTTCTTTATAGTAATGTATTTTGGAGAACCAAATTTACTTACAACATTAGTTTCAATGCTTGGATTTGTATTAATTAGTATTGCAGCCTTATCTTTTGGAATGTTTGCATCAAGTTTAACAGAAAATCAAGTAATTGCGGGAGTAGTTACAGTTGCGTTTTTAATAATATCTTTATTTATAACAGATATAAGTAGTAAATTCTCTGGATTTGCATTAATGAATTATTACACAAGTTTTGTACAAGGAGTTATATCAATAGAAAACATTATAAGTTTAGTACTATTTAGTGTGGTATTTATAAGTTTAACAATAATAGTAATGCAAAGAAGAAAATTAGTTAAGTAAGGAGTGAAAATATTGGAAGAGAATAAAAACTTAAAAAATAACGAACAAGAAAAAGATAGAGCTAAAATAAAAGAGCAGAAAAAAGAAGCTAAAGCAAAGAAAAAAGAAGAAAAAGCAAAAAATAAAAAAGAAAAACAAAATAAAGAACCTGGAAAGGTAAGAAAATTCTTCCAAAAAATAGGTAGAGTTTTAAGCAAGAAATGGCTAGTAAATGGAACAAAAACAATCTTATTAGTAGCAATAATTATCTTACTTTATATAGGTGTAAATATATTATTAGAAAATGTAGTATTACCAGAAATAGATTGTACAACAGATAAAATATATTCATTGTCTGATGAGACTAGAGACAAAGTTGGAAATATAGATAAAGATGTAACAATAACTTTAATTAATTATAGTTCAAATACATCAATAATGAATTTTATGGAAAAATATAAATCATTAAATGACCATATAACTATAGAAGAAGTAAATGATTTATCTGCAAGAACAGACTTGATGACAGAATATTCATTAGAAGCAGATGACAGCTTAATTATTGTATCATCAGGAGATAATGAAAAACAAGTTTCACAATATGATATGTACACATATGACTATTCAACTTATGAAACAATAGACACAACAGAAGAAGCAATAACAAATGCAATATTAGATGTTACAACAGAAGAAAAACCAAAAATATACTTTATGAATAATCATTTAATGTATGACATACAGTATTATTCAACAGTAATGCAAGCAATGGAAGATGAAGCAAATGAAGTAGATACTGTAGATATTCTTCAAAATGGTGGAGTACCAGAAGATTGTGATACATTAGTATTAACAACATTAAGAGAAGATATATCTGAACAAGAAAGAGATGCAATTATAGAATATATTAAAAATGGTGGAGAAATTTTACTTATGTGTGGACCTAATTTAACAGGTGTGGATTTAAGCAATTTCCAAACAGTATTAGATGAATATGGAGTAAGTATTTCAGATGGTGTAATATTTGAAGGAAGCAGTGCAAATATGATTTCTGGATATCCTGATTTCATAGTAGAAACAACTGAAAGTACAAGTTTAACAGAAAACTTAAATATGTCTATGAATATATGTTTTATAGATGCAGGAAAAATTACTTTTGACGAAGATAAACTAGAAGAATTAGGAGTAGAATATGAAAATCTAGTACAAACAACAGATTCAGCATTTGTAAGAACAAATACAAGTTTAAGTAGTGTATCCAGAACAGATGAAGATGAAGAACCAGAAAGCTCTACAATAGCAGCAATAGCTACAAAAACAATAGATGATAGTACAACATCAAAATTAATAGTATTTTCAAATGAATTATTTGCAATGGATATGCCAGTACAAATAAATGGATATACTATGTATACTGTTTCATTATATAATAATGAAGATATGCTTTTAAACTCTGTATCATATTTAAATGAAAGAGAAGATACAATAACAATTAGAAAAACAAGTGAAGAAGTTACTTATACTGTAACAGAACAGCAAAATATAATAATAATGACAATAATATTTGCAGTTCCAGTATTATTAATTATTATTGGAATTGTAGTATGGCAAGTAAGAAGAAGAAAAAAATAGAATAAAAACTTAAAACCTCCATAAATTAATATGGGGGTTTTTATTTCATGAAAAATATACTAAAAATAGTTTTTGTAATTATAGGTACAATGATAGGAGCAGGATTTGCATCAGGAAAAGAAATTTATTTATTTTTCTTTTCATATGGATTAGAAGGAGCAGTAGGGCTTATTATTTCTAGTATAATTACAGGACTTACAATATATAAAACATTAGATATTATAAATAAAAATAATGTAACAACATATAAAGAATTTTTAAATTGTTTAGTTAAACCAAAATATAGTAAATACAATAATATAATAAATATAATAGTAAATTCATTTATATTAGTCTCATTTTTCATAATGATAGCAGGATTCGGTGCATATTTAGAGCAAACATATGGCTTAAGAAAAGAAATTGGAGGAGCTATTTTAGCAATATTTTGTTTTTTCATTTTTATGACAAGCACAAAAGGAATTATAAAAGTAAATGAATTAATAGTACCAGTCCTAATTATAACTATTTTAATAATGGGAATTTTTAATATTTTAAATTTACCTTTAGAAAACTTAGGAGACTATGTTATAAGAGAAAACAATTCAAGCTTTATTTTAAGTAGCATAACATACAGCAGTTATAATAGTATTTTATTAATCCCAGTACTAATAACATTAAGAAAACATTTAAAAGATAAAAAGCAGATATTTAAAATATCTGTAATTTCATCAGTAATAATTTTAATTTTATCATCAATGGTATATTTTTTACTTACAAAAATAGATGTAGATATAAAAAATATTGAAATGCCAGCGGTTTACATGGTAGAGAAGATAATACCTGCATTTAAAAATATTTATGGAATAATAATTTTAGGTTCAATTATTACAACAGCTGTATCTTTAGGGGCAAGTTTTTTGCAAAATACAGCAAAAACAAAGAAGAGTTATCCACAAATTGCGTTAATTATGTGTATAACTTCTGTTTTAGTTTCAAATATTGGGTTTTCAAATTTAGTTTCTACATTAGACCCTTTATTTGGATATTTAGGATTAATACAAATAATTATAATTTTTTCTAAACCTCAAGCATTGCATTTTAAATAAGGGTATAGTAAAATAAAGAAAAAACTAAGGAGGAAATCAGAAAAAGTATGAAAGATTTCTGGGAAGAACAACAAATAGAGAAAAAAAAGGTAAATAAGAAAAAAATAATAATATCTATAATCATTCTAGTAATAGTTGCTGTTCTAGGAACTGTTATAGGTGTGTATTTAAATAATGATAGTTTTAGAGATTGGATAGATAGAAATATTTTAAGAAAAGAAGTTATGCAAGATAATGTAACAACAATAGATTTAGAAGATAGTCAAACAGCAAATATAGTTGCATTTAATAGATATATTGGAATATTAAATAAAAATACGTTTAGTATTTACGGAAGTTCTGGAAATGAAGAAGCATCACTAGAAGTTCAAGTCTCAAATCCACTTTTTAATTCTTCTGATAGATTTCTTGCAATAGCAGAAAATGGCGGAAAAAAAGTATATATAATTGAAAATAGAGATATATCTTGGCAAACAGAAGTAGAAGGAAATATTTTACAAGTTGTTGTGAATAAAAATGGATATGTTGCAATAGTTACTGAAGATACAATCAATAAAGCAGTAATTGCACTATATACTCCTCAAGGAAAACAACTATTTAATGTATATTTATCTTCAACAAGAGCTGTAGATGTGAGCATTTCAAATGATAATAAATACTTGGCTGTAGCAGAAGTAGATACATCAGGTACAATGATAAAATCAAGTATAAGAGTGATTTCTGTTGAAAAAGCAAGTTCAGACCCAACAAATTCTGTAGAAAGCACTTATCAATCAGAAAATGATAAATTGCTTACTAATATAAAATATCAAGATAGAAATAAATTAGTTTGTATGTATACTGATGAATTAAGAGTAATAGAAGATGGACAAGATAATCTTTTAATTGATGATAGTGATAAAACTTTAATAGCTGAATCAATAGAACTAGATAATTATGCTTGTATAGTTGAAGAACAATCGTCAGGATTATTTACAGCAAATTCTAAAGTGACAATTATTGATACAAATAACAAAGAAACAAAAGAGTATAGTGCTGAGTCAGTAGCAGGAGAAATTTACACAAATGGAAATATCATAGCATTAAATTTAGGAACAGAAGTTGAATTTATAAATACAGGAGGCTGGCTTGTAAAAAGATATGTGGCAAATCAGGAAATTACAAATGTAGTATTATCACAAAACTTAGCAGGAATAGTTTATAGAGATAAAATAGAGCTAGTAAGCTTATAGGAGGTCACAAATGATAGTAGATATTATTATAATAGCAATTATTTTGCTATCAGTATTCTTAGGATACAGAAAAGGACTAGTAAAACTTCGGAATAGGGTTATGCGCATTTTTTATAGCAATTATTATCACATTTATATTATATAGACCAATAGCAAGTTTAATTATAAATAATACACAACTTGATGAAAATATTCAAAACGCAATAACAGATAGCATAAATAATTTTACATCAAATGAAGAAAATAAAACAGAAGAAAATAGTAGTGAGTTGGTAGAAAGTGCAAAAAATGGAATGCTTTCAGAAACGTCAAGAGAATTAGCTATAAATATAATTTATGGAGCAGTAATGATTTTATTATATGCTGTTTTGAGAATAGCATTAATCTTTATTAGCTTTATAGCAGATAAAATAGCAGAATTACCTATTTTAAAACAATTTAATAAAACAGGTGGAATAATCTATGGGCTTCTTAGAGGGGTATTAATAATATATGTGTTATTAATGTTAATAGGAGTATTTGGACAGGTAAATCCAAATAATAGTGTTAATATGCAAATTGAGGACTCATATCTTGGAAAATTAATGTATGATAATAATATTTTGAATATCTTTTTTAGTTAAAAAATTGATAAAATAAAAGGCAATTTATTGCCTTTTTTATATATATTTGATATACTATGAACATAAAAATTATAGGAGTTGAGAAATCTTGGATAAAAAAGCAAGTAACAAAAGAATAAATTCAAAAACTAGTAGTAAAAATTCAAATAAAAAAAATCAAAATAAAAAAGTAAATAATACAAAAATAAATAAAAAAGATATAACAGGACAAAAAGCAAGAAACAAAAAGAAAAAAAGAAAAACTTGGAAAATAGTATTATTAGTAATTTTATTAATATTACTAATATGTGGAGGAGTATTTGCATATCGTGTATATAAAAATGGTTGGGGATTAAGTGGAATGCTTGCAACAGTTGTAGGACATGATGAATATACTAAAAAAGATTTAAAAGAATTTAGATGTTTAGTATTAGGAATAAGTACAGATGAAGAAGGCGCACTTCTTACTGATACAATAATGGTTGCATCATATAATCCGAACACTCAAAAAGCAACACTTTTATCAATACCTCGTGATACATTTACAGGTAAAAATACTAAAAAAGCAGTTGCATCTCAAAAAATAAACTCACTATATAGTATAAATGAAGACCCACAAGATGTATTAGATGCAGTAAATGATTTAACAGGTCTAGGTTTAGAATATTATGTAATTGTAAAAACAGAAGGATTTATACAGTTAGTAGATGCAATTGGAGGAGTAACATTTAATGTTCCAATAGATATGGATTATGATGATACATCACAAGATTTACATATCCATTTAAAAGCAGGAGAACAACTTCTAGATGGGGACAAAGCAGAACAATTAGTAAGATTTAGACATAATAATGATGGAACAACATATCCAGAAGAATATGGAGACAATGACTTAGGAAGAATGAGAACACAAAGAGAATTTATGATGGCAGTACTAAAACAAACGGCAAAAGTAGAAAACATATTCAAATTAGGCGAAATACTAGATGTAGCAGAACAAAATGTTACAACAAATATTAATTTTGATGTAGCAAAAGATTATATCCCATATATAGTAGAATTTAATACAGAAAATCTATTTACAGCAACATTGCCAGGAACAACACCACCATGGGATGAAACAAATGGAGTAAGTATCTTTGTTGCAGATGAAAATGAAACAGAGAAAATGGTTCAAGAACTATTTTACGATAGAGATTTAGAGCAAGAACAAACAGAAGGAACTTTAGAAGATGGAAATACGGTGGACACAAATACAGTGAGTAAAGCAGATGTTACAATAGAAGTATTAAATGGTAGTGGAAATAGCGAAAAATTAAATCAAGCAATAAAAGAATTAGAAGGAGCAGGATATGAAGTTACAAGAAAAGGAGTAACAAACTCTACTTCTAAAACAACTATAATAAACAAGCAAAATGTAGCAGATACAATACTTACAAATCTTGAACAAGTACTAGGTATAGGGGAAATTTCAGAAGGTACATCAAGTTCAAGTAAAGTTGATATAACAATAGTACTTGGAAAAGATTATGTATAAAATTATTAATATAAATAAATGAAAAAAGGGGGCTTATAAAAACCCTCTTTTTCTTTTAATAAAAATAGTATAAAATAGTTTTAATTATCTTTTTTTCTTAGAAAAGAATATTAAATAAATTAATAATAAAATAACAATGGCACCGATAATATATATAGCATAAATAAAATAATCTACTTTTTCAACATAATGAGAAGCAACTAAATCTGATGTATATTGAACTCCATTTACTGTATATGTGACTTTTCCAAGTGTATCTCCTTCTTCTATAGGTGCTGATATTTTATCATTTAATGTTATTTCAGGCTCTATATTTTCATTATTATCAGAATTTTTTACTAATGCAGGTATTGTTTCTGCAACTAATAAATCTAAATTTTTTGTTTCTTTTGAGCCATTTGAAACTTCAATAGAAGTAACACTATCAAATGCATTTACAATATTTTTTATAGAATAGTTTGAAAAACCATATTCATATAAATTTTTTACATCATTAAATCTAGAAGAACTGTCAGAACATCCTAAAACAACGCAAATAAGTTCTAAATTATCTTTATAGCCAGATGAAACCAAACATTCACCAGCAGGGGTTGTAAATCCAGTTTTTCCAGCAGTAATATATTGATAATAGTATTCATTTCCAGGAATAATCATTTCATTTGTCGAACTATATGATCTTGGGGCAAACATATTAGTTTGAGGAAGAGTACATGAAGCAAGTCCTGCCAATCTTCTGAAATCTTCATTTTTTAATGAGTATTGCATAAGTTTTGCTAGATCAGAAGCAGTTGTATAATGATTTTCGTCATGTAATCCATATGCATTTGTAAAATGAGTTCCCAAAAGTCCTAATTCATTACATTTAGTATTCATCATCGAAACAAAACTATCTACAGAACCACCAATATTTTCTGCTAAAACATTTGCTGCATCATTTGCAGAATGAACTAGTAATACTTCCAATAATTGCTCTATAGTTAGTTCTTCACCAACTTGAATATTTGCAATAGAATACCCATCAGGAACATTCATAACTGCATCATAACTTGCAACAACTTTATCATCTAAATTAGCATTTTCTAAAGATAAAATTGCTGTCATAATTTTTGTTGTACTTGCTGGATACATTTTTTCATTCTCATTTTTTCCATATAATACTTTATTTGTCCTATTATCAATTAAAATTGCTGAAGTAGCATTTATACTAGGCTCACTATCACTTGCAAAAACATTTGAAATAGGGAATATTGTAAATATTATTAAAATAATTAGTATATTTATTGTTAAAAATTTAATTTTCTTCATATCATCTTCTCCTATCTAAATAATATACCGTATTTTTAAAAAAATGTAAATAAAAAATAATTAATTAATAAAAGCTTAATAAGCAAATTAAGGAGGTAATTTTATTGAAACAAATATCAAAAAAACAAAAAATAATATTAATGTTTTTAGGGATAATAGCAGTAATTGGAATTACATATTATTCATATACAAACGAAAAAAATATTGAAATATCGCAAGAAAATGAACTAGAAGTAGAAAATGAAACAAATGAAATTAACGTAGATGAAGAAAATAGTGAAAAAATAGCTACAATTAAAGTACATGTATCTGGTGCAGTTAAAAATGAGGGGGTTTATGAATTAGAAGAAGATGCGAGAATAGCAGATGCAATAGAAAAAGCAGGAGGAGTATCAGATATAGCTAACATGAAAAATGTGAATTTAGCATCAAAGTTAGAAGATGGAATGAAAATATATATACCAAAACAAGGAGAAGATGTATTAGAAAATAATTTAGAGGAAAATAGTAATAATAAAGAAACAACTTTAGGGGGAAGTGGAACAAATTCTAATGTAGGAAATGAAAAAGGAAAAATAAATATAAATAAAGCAACTAAAGAAGAATTAGATACTCTGCCAGGAATCGGAGAATCAACTGCACAGAAAATAATTAAATATAGAGAAGAACATGGAAGTTTTAAAAATATAGAAGAGTTAAAAGAAGTAAAAGGAATAGGAGATGCAAAATATGAGGAAATAAAAGATTTAGTAGATATAAAATAATAAAAAAGCTTGACAAAAAATGGGTTACTCTGTATAATGTTAGCGTAAGCTAACAAAAAGGAGGAAAACATGAAACTAACAGAGTCACAAGAAGAGTATTTAAAAAC
>OCPV01001314.1_pt1 | contig 13977 bp, 10 predicted proteins | sample 1538511 | NCBI WGS metagenome assembly OCPV01 (sample SAMN04571704, study PRJEB22368) | human gut metagenome | biome: human gut; material: stool | host: Homo sapiens | place: Luxembourg | collected 2012-08-30 | reverse complement strand
TCTTCCGATCTTTCAGTCAACAACTACTTCATCAGAATATTATAAGTTATCGAAGGAAAATGTCATTGATCATTATAAGGAAAATGGATTTGTATTATGAGCAGTTAATGGAGATTGCAAGAAGTATTGATAAAAAATGTTAAAATTGCACAATAAAATAAAATATTATTAGGTATAAGTTACATTGCAAACATATAACACGAATGATATCATACAAGTACAAAAAGATGGTTTTAATAGGGAGGAAAAATATGTTTAAACAATTAATTGCTGGAGAACTTGTAGAGGGAGATGGAAAGCCATTAGAGGTAATTAATCCTACTACCGGAAAAGTTCTTGAGGTTATTCCAACTGCAACAGAAGAACAAACACAAAAAGCTTTAGAGAGTGCTCAAAAGGCGTTTGAAAGCTGGTCTAAAAAAAGCATTGCTGAAAGAGAAGTTTATATTCAAAAGTTAGTTAATGTTTTAGATGAAGAAAAAGAAAAAATAGTATCTTGTTTAATTAGTGAAACCGGTAAAGCTGCAGATGTTGCGTCGTATGATTTTGATATGTTACCAGATTGCTTAAAGTATTATAACGAAGAGGTTAAAAGATTAAATGGTGAGATAGTACCTGATTATGATAATCAACATATAAATATGCTGATTAGAAAACCTTTGGGAGTTGTAGTATGCCATTTAGCTTGGAATTTCCCATTATTGAATGTTGGATACAAATTGGGACCAATCTTAGCAAGTGGTTGTACATGTGTGATAAAACCTTCTTCTGATACGCCGTTGGCAACAATGCTTGTCGGTGAAGCAGTTAAAAAAGCTGGAATTCCAGATGGAGTTGTGAATATTGTAGTAGGTAGCGGTGCCGTTGTCTCAAAAGTTATGAATGAGAGTACGATTCCTAGCATGGTAACAATGATAGGATCAACTGGAACTGGAAAAAAATTAGTAGAACAAAGTTCAACGTCTATTAAGAATTATTCTTTGGAATTAGGAGGTAATGCTCCTGTTATTGTAATGAAAGATGCAGATGCTTTTAATGCAGGTGTATGTACTGCAGATGGAAAGTTTGGAAATACAGGACAGGTATGTGTTGCACCAAATAGAATTTTTGTTCACGAAAGTGTTTTAGATGAGTTTATGGCTGGTGTGAACAGTTTTATGGATGAGATTAAACTTGGTTCCGGAAATGATGAAGGAAAACATCTTGTTGGTCCACTTGTAAATGAAAAAGCATTACATAATATGGAAAGCTTAGTAGAAGATGCTGTAAGTAAAGGTGCTAAAATATATAGAGGTGGCAAGAGAGCAGAAAGAGAAGGCTTCTTCTATGAGCCAACAGTTCTAGTAAATGTAGACAAAACAATGCGTGTTTATCAGGAAGAAATTTTTGGTCCAATTATGCCAATATATTCATTTAATGATGAGGCAGATATTGTGGCTATGGCAAATGATACGGAGTATGGTCTTGCTGCTTATGTATATACAAAAGATTTATCGATGGCAATGAAGTTATCGCAGGAAATTGATGCTGGTAGTGTATGCGTTAATGAACCATTTTATGCATATCAGCTTCCACATGGTGGTTGTAAACAAAGTGGAATTGGAAAAGATTGCTCTAGAATTGGCTTAGAAGAGTATTATACAGTGCAGAGAATTTCTATTAAGTTGTAAAGTAAATAAAAATGATATTTTGAAAAGGAGATTATGAATATGGTGCAATAATCTCCTTTTATAGTTTAAGTATTAATGTTTTCATGAAAAGGAATGGAAGAAATAATTACTAAAAATAGATTATAAAATATATGAATTTTAGATATTGGCACACAAATAACATGTATGATATCATATATGCAATAATATAGAAGGTTGGTGAAGGTAAAAATGCCAGAATTAATTACAATAGGTGAAACAATGGTAGCAATGGTACCAGAAGATGTGGGAATGTTACGCTATAAGCGTAATTTAAATATTCGTATTGCTGGAGCAGAAAGTAATGTTGCTATGGGAGTAAGAAAATTAGGACATACTGCGGGATGGATTAGTAGACTTGGGAAAGATGAGTTTGGAGAGTTGATTTTGCGAGAAATTCAATCAGAGGGAGTAGACTGTTCTAAGGTTATTTGGGATGAAGAACATCCTACAGGGCTTATGGTTAAACAAATGGAAACAGATGCCACGAAGGTATTTTATTATCGAAAAGGGTCTGCAGCAAGTCATATGAAGCCAAATGATATAGAAGAATCTTATTTTGAAAATTGTAAAATATTCCATATAACAGGAATTACACCAGTTCTTTCACAAAGTTGTAAAGATACCATTATTAAGTCAATAGAATTTGCTCGAAAAAAGAATGTTCTAGTTAGCTTTGATCCAAATATTCGAAAAAAACTTTGGAAGAACCAGGATTATGCGCCTTTTTTTAAACAGATATTATTTGAATCGGATATTGTTGAAATGGGGGTAGAGGAAGGACAGTGTCTTTTAGGTGTTTCTAGAAAAGAGGATATGATTTCTATATTACAACAAAATAATCCCAATGTTATTGTTGCAATAAAAGATGGTGGAAATGGTGCCTATATATATCACAAAAAAGAATATTATTTTATTCCACCATATCCTTGTAAATGCGTAGAAAGCATTGGAGCAGGTGATGCATTTAATGCGGGTTTTCTAAGTGGAATATTATCAAATTGTAATTTAGAAATCTGTGGCAAAATGGGAGGAATTGCAGGAGCAATGGTCACAGAAGTAGTAGGTGATGTTGAAAATCAACCGGATATTGAAAAGATGGAAAATTGTCTTAAGGAGAAAAAGGAAGTTTTTAGATAGAAATGATGATTAGTTGCATATATCTATTTGTCGGAAAGGAAAGAGAATATGAAAAAAAGACCTAATATTATTTTTATAATGACAGACCAGCAACGATATGACACTATGGGGTGTGTAAATCCAAAAGTAATTACACCAAATTTGGATAAATTAATAGAAAACAGTGTATTTTTTGAGAATGGAAGATGTTCAAATCCATCATGTGTACCATCTAGAGCAGGTATAATGACGGGGAAGTTTCCTAGTCAGTGTCAGGTACCTGCATATATTAGTTATTTACCTGACACAGAAAAAACATTTATGAAACGATTAAAAGAAAATGGATATTATACAGCTGTTGTAGGTAAACAACATTTTGCAGAATCAACAATAGATAAAGGCTATGACTATGAAATGATAGTGGATGGTCATTTTCCAACGGCACCTAAAGAACAGTTAGGCGTTTATCTTGATTATTTAAAAGAAAATGGAATTGAACCAGATAGTTTATATGAAAAAAATCTAATTAGCGGGGGAACTTGGAAGGGAGATATAAAATATCATATTGATAATTTTATTGGAGACAAAGGTAAGGAGTGGATGGAAAATCGCTTGTCAGATACAGAAAATAAGCAACCATGGTTTTTTACGTTATCTTTTCCGGGACCACATCATCCTTATGATTTAGAAGGTACAAAATATGCAGATATGTATGAACTAAATGATATGGAATTTTCGGAGAGTACATATGAAGATTTAGAACAAAAGGGCCCTCAATTTAGAAATATGGGAATGTATTCTCAGATTTATTTAAAAGATTATACAAAAGAACAATTTTTAAAAACAAAGCGGTCTTATTATGCCAATATTACACTCATAGATGAAAAAATTGGAGAAGTTTTAGAAGTTTTGAAAAAGTATAATGCTTATGATGATACGGTAATTATTTATACATCGGATCATGGCGATTTTATGGGAGATTATGGGCTTGTTGAAAAGCTACAATGTCTAGAAGAATCATTAATGAGGGTACCTTTATTTGTGAAACCACCTATAAAAGATTTTGAAGGAGTTCATATAAAGGATGATGTTTTAAATATCGATGTTGCTGCAACCTGTATGGAGATTTCTGAGACAAAATTAGATTCACATATGTCAAATTATTCGTATGTAGGTTATTGGGATAAAACAAAAGAAATTAAAAAGAGACCATATATTTATATGGAAGCAGGGGAAATTCGTGGAATTATTTCAGATGGTATAAAGACAATTCATTATGTGAATCGGCCATATGGTGAAATGTATGATTTGAATAAGGATCCTTTAGAACGAAATAATTTGTGGAATGATAAAGAGTATGAAAGTATTAAATTACAACATTACAGATATTTGGTAGATAGTATTTATGAAGCAACACCAGGATATGATACCCCATGGAATATTGGAACTCCAGAAATATAAAAGAGGAAGGATGGAATTATTATGCAAAAAGACAATATTTTATTTATATTTACAGATCAGTGGAGAGCTGATTGTGTTGGATTCCATGGAAATAAGATAGTGAAAACTCCTAATTTGGACAACCTTGCACAGTATAGCGTTGATTTTACAAATAGCTATACGGTTTGTCCATTATGTACACCAGCAAGAGGAAGTATTATGACGGGATTGTATCCACATCAAAGTGGTGTTATAGATAATTGTGATGTGGGAGGTTCAAGACAGGAATATCTTCCAAATTCAGCATTTACTTGGTTAGATGCAATGAAGGATACTGGGAGAAGAGTTGGATATTTTGGAAAGTGGCATCTTGGGTTAGATTGGCAGTCAACAGACAAGGGAGTTGAGTTTGATATTTGCAGGATTGAAAGTGACAGAGTAAAACATGAAACAAGAATTCCACAGCCACCAGTTACAGAGAGAGGACAATTAAAAGCAGATGAGGATTTAAGAAAATCAAAAGTTTCAGATGATGAATATTTACCATTTTATAAAAAATTAGATTCTATTGAAGAAAGATATGAATATAAAGTTATACAAAAAGCTTTAGATTATCTTGAAAAAAATAAAAATGAGCCGTGGTGTCTGACAGCCTCATTAGTAGGTCCACATTTTCCAAATTCTAATCCAGAGCCATTTTATAGTATGTATGACGATGTAGATATTCCGTTGCCAGAAAGTATAAATGATAATTTCTTAAATAAACCATGGTATCAGACGAGAAAATGGTGGCCAAGTATTGATACAGAATATTTTGATGAAAAAGAGTGGAAAAAAACAATTCGTGCATATTATGGTTCTATTACGATGATGGACTATTTTATAGGACAGATATTAGAAAAAGCAAAGGAATGTTCAGGGGGAAGACCAACAAGAGTGATTTTTACATCAGATCATGGAGAAATGTTGGGAAATCATGGAAAATTTGATAAGCATGCGTATTGCTACGAAGATGTTATTCGTACGCCTTTATTATTTTGCAAAGATTTGAATAACTGCGAGAATGGAACTAAATGTGATACTTATTGTAATACACTTGATATTGCACAGACTTTTTTTGATTTCGCAGGAACTTCCTGTGAGAATGGAACAAGCTTAGATAAAATATGTAAAAAACAAATAAGTGAATCGGAAGAACAGGAAATCTACAGCAACTATTATAAATATAATGGTCATAGTTTTGAAATTCGAATGATAAAAAAAGGACGTTATAAATATAGTTTTATTCCACAGGATATTGATGAATTATACGATTTGCAAAACGATCCATATGAAATGAAAAATCTTTCTGATGATTTTTATTATCAGGGGATTAAAGAGGAATTAAGAAAAAAAGTATTTAAACATATGGAAGAAACAGATGATTATTTACTAGAAATACTAGAAAAGCTTCCAGAAGCAGGAACGGTTGGAAAACCAGAATATCCAAAATTAAAATTAGATTATAGTAAATGAATAAAATAGCACATAAGGAATATAAGGAGAATGAAATGAGAAACTATAGAAAATTTGATTTTGCTAGCCTTCGTAATAGTAGATTGCAAAATGGTTTTTGGGGTCATCGAACAGAAAACTACATGGAAATAATAAACAGTATGTTAGAGGCTTTATTAGATGAAGAAAATTCTGCGCGACTTTTGAATTTTGAAATCGGGGCAGGCGTAAGAGAAGGACAGTGGAAGGGAGCATTTTGGTCGGATGGAGATTGCTATAAGTTCTTAGAAGGCTGTTTATATGTATATCAGAATACAAATGATCCTAAGGTACTGGAAATTGTTGAAAAATATACAAAATTAATTCCTTTAAATCAGGAGAAGGATGGATATTTAAATACACAGGTAACACTTACAGATATTGGTCGATGGACTGATATGGAGCATCATGAGTTATATAATGCGGGTCATTTCTTTACACTTGCTGCTGCTCATTATGATATTACGGGACAGGATTATTTAATAAAAATAGCGAGAAAATTTTCGGATTATCTATATGGCGTATTCCATACATATCCAAAGGAGCTTGCAAATTTTGGATTTAATCCAAGTCAGATAATGGGATTATATGATTTGTATCGTGTGACAGAAAATCCAAAGGATATTGAATTGGCTGAAATATTTGTAAATATGAGAGGCAGTAGTGGGAACGGTACAGATCAAAACCAGACAAGAACATTACTTAGAGAAGAAACAAAGGCAGTTGGTCATGCAGTTACATCTACCTATTTGTATAGCGGATCAATTGATGTTTATTCTGAAACAGGTGAAAAAGCTTTATTAGAAGCAAATAAGCGAATTTGGAATGATTTAATATCAAAACGAATTTATATTACGGGTGGGGTTTGCCCAACATTTATTGGTTTTTCTGAAAATGGAGACCGTACATATGAGGCTCATGGTACAGAATATGAACTTCCAAATAAAATTGCATATAATGAATCCTGTGCTAATATAGGTGCAGCTATGTGGGCAATGCGAATGCTTGAAACAACAGAAGATACACAGTATGGTGATTGGGCAGAACAGATTATGTATAATGCCGGAATTTCGGGATCTAACCTATCCTTAACAAGATATTTTTATTCGAATCCATTGTCATATAGAAAAGAGAAACAAATACCATTTGTAGTTAATGATGAAAAAGAATTGAATATACAATATAAGCATAAGTCTTCTAGAAGATGGCATACATTTGATTGTTGGTGTTGCCCACCACAATTATTCCGAACGATGGCGGGAATCGGAAGATGGGTATATGGACAAAATGAAGATACAATTTATGTGAATTTATTTACCAAATGTAATTATGTTACAGAAGATACTGAAATTGTAATGACAACAAAATATCCTTGGGAAGATACAATAGTTTTAGATATTTGTAAGGCACAGCAACAGAAAGTAAAGATTCGTATTCCTGCATGGTGTAAAAATCCAAGTGTAAATGGCGAAAGTGTTGAGCCGGGATATTATGAAACCATTGTTTCTACAGGTGATAGTATTATCGTAAAATTGCCAATGAAAGCTGTGTTTATGCAAGCAAATCCAAATGTCGAGCAAGATAGAGGAATGCTCGCAGTAAAAAGGGGACCTGTAATTTTTTGCGCAGAGGGAATTGACAACGAATATAAGTTGGATGAATTGTATATAAATCCATCAGGCGAAGTAAAAGAAAAATATGATGAAAAATTACTTGATGGAGTGGTATTGTTAGAAGTTCCAGGAAAATATCGTAAACAGCAAGAGCAGTTATATTACGAATATCAATTTGCAGAGAGTGATACAACAATAAAAATGATTCCATACTATGCGTGGGCTAATCGTGAAGAATCAGATATGAGTATTTGGTTTCCTATGGTTTAATGAAAATATATAATTATGAAAAGATATGTTGCAGTTTATGTAGCATATCTTTTTTATGTTATAGCATTTGTTACAAAAAAGAGTGCGTTAATATATAAAAAAAGACAATTGATAACATGTAACATGTATGATATCATATAAATAAAAAATATTCATAACATGTATCAAGAATAAATGTTATAAAGAAAAAATTAATTGAAAAGAGGTAGTGTAAATGATTATTAAAAATTTGATTACACATGTCATTAGCGCACCATTAGAACAGCCATTTTACTTTTCGCAGGGGTATGTATATCGTAGAAGCTCTGTAATTGTAGAGGTTATTGGAGAAGATGGAACAAGTGGTTTTGGTGAATGCATGTGCCATGGACAGCAAAGTCCATTTTTAGCTTCTAGCTTTGTAGAAAATTGTTATAAAGAGGAGGTAATAGGAAAAGATAGTTTAGATGTAGAGGTAATATGGGAAACACTATACAATAAAGCAAGACCTTTTGGACAACAGGGAATTGCAATGAATGCTTTAAGTGGAATAGATATTGCTCTATGGGATTTAAATGGAAAACAGCTAAAACAACCGATTTGCAGATTGATTGGTGGTCGATTCAGAGAAAAATTAGCTGCATATGCAACTGGCTTTTATCGTTTAGATGGGAAAAAATATCCAGAAACATCTGTAGAAGATGCGCTTAAATTTAAAGAAGAAGGCTTTACAGCAATGAAGCTAAAGGTTGGTTTTACACCAGAAAAGGATATTGAATATATTCGGTCTATACGTAAAGCAGTCGGACCTGATGTTCGCTTGATGGTTGATTTTAATGCATGCTATTCACAAGCAGTTGCAAGAAGAATAATTTTAGAACTTGTTCCAGAAAACATTTACTTTTATGAAGAAATATTAACTCCAGAGGATATGGAAGGATACAAGGCATTAAGAAATTTAACTGCATCCTATATGGCAGCAGGAGAAGAAATTTTCGGAAAAATAGAAATTAATAATTGGTTAAAAAATGGAGCTTTAGATATTTATCAGCCAGATGTTTCATCCGCAGGTGGTATAACGGAATGTAAAAAAATGGCTGCAATTGCACAGGCATATAATACTGCTATTATGCCACATGCATGGGGATCAGGCGTGTCACTTGCCGCTTCATTACAGTTTATATCTTCTTTACCATATACTCCAATGAGTTTTTGTCCTTCAGAATTATTCCTTGAATTTGATAGATCAAGTCATCCTTTCCGTAAGGAATTGATTAATGATGGGATTCGATATGAGAACGGATATATTTATGTTCCAGATGCCCCAGGTCTTGGAATTGAAGTAGATCGCGATATTTTAGAAAAATATAAGGTTGTCAAATAAATTCGGAAAAGATAAAGAAGGAGTGTATTGGTATGAAAAAAGAAGTAATTGAGTTAATTCAAAAAGAAAAGATTATTGCAATTGTAAGAGGGGTTGATGCAGAACATATTTTGCCAACAGCAGAAGCTCTTTATAAAGGTGGAATTCATTTAATGGAAATTGCTTTTGATCAAAGGGATCCAAAGGGTGTTACAAAGAATGCTGAATTAATTCAACTGGTTGCAGAAAACATGGAAGATAAAATATGTGCTGGAGCTGGTACTGTTATGACAATTGAGCAATGTGAAGCAGCATATAAAGCTGGAGCAAAGTATTTTATTTCACCTAATGTAAATTTTGATGTAATTAAAAAAGCTAACGAATTGGGTATTGTTTCTATCCCAGGTGCATTAACACCTTCTGAAGCTGCAGATGCGTATAATTGCGGGGTAAAGTTGTTTCCAGCAGGGGATTTGGGTATTAACTATATTAAATCTTTATCTGCACCATTAAATCATATTCCATTTCTTGCGGTTGGAGGAGTTTCTGCTTCAAATGTGGGAGATTTTATGAAGATAGGAGTTTGTGGTGTTGGAGTAGGTGGAAGTTTAGTTGATCGTAAAGCTATTTACAGTGGTGATTACGATATAATTACCAAAACAGCCAAAGAGTTTGTGAAAAATATACAAAAAGTGACTATATAACATGGTAATAATGGCAATTGATAACACGTATGATATGTGATAACATACATATAAACAAGAAAGTAAATACGGTTTAGAAAAGAGAGGGTAATGATGAAAGGAGAAAGAAGAGAACTAACGCCACAAATGAAGAAAAGAAGAAGAAAAAAGAATATTATCGGTTTTACATTTATTTTACCATCACTAATAGGATTTATTCTTTTTATGGCGTATCCATTAATATATTCATTAGTAATTAGTATGATGGATTATAACATGTTTAAAGGCTTTTCCGGTTCGACATTTTGTGGCTTACAAAATTATATAGATGCCTTTCATAATGAATATTTTCAGGTTGGCTTGAAAAATAATATACTTCTGATGTTAGTTGCAGTTCCAATATTATTGATTTTATCAATTATAATTGCTACGTTATTAAATCAAAAAATTTTTGCAAGAGGTGCTTTGAGAGCTGCGTTTTTTATGCCATATGTAACAACGATAACTGCTGCAGCTTTAGTATTCTCCGCATTATTTCAACCAAGTTTTGGACCTATTAATGAATTGCTTAGAACACTTGGAATACAGAATGTTCCAGGTTGGACTGGAGATATAAAATGGGCACTTCCTTCAATTGGTATTTTTTGGATTTGGAAAAATATCGGATATTGTGTAGTTATTTATTTAGCTGGACTTCAAGGAATTTCTCCATCCTATTATGAAGCTGCTTCTGTAGATGGAGCTACAAAATTAAAACAGTTCTTTTATATTACTTTACCATTGGTTTCACCTACAACATTCTTCTTACTTATTACTTCAATAATTCAGTCATTCCAAATATTTGCAGAAGTTCAGGTGTTGACAGAAGGTGGACCAGGAAATGCATCAACAACAATTGTATATCATATGTATGATCAGGCATTTAAGCAGTTCCATATGGGATATGCATCAGCTGTATCTTGGATTTTCTTCTTGCTGATTCTTATTGTTACAATTATTCAGTGGGTAGTTCAGAAAAATTGGGTTGAGTATGTATAGCATGGGGGAAATGAAAAATGAAAAAAAACAAAATTAGTTACACGAAAAAAGAATTGTTCTGGAAAATTTTATTAACAGCAGCTTTACTCTTGATTGCAATTATGATGGTATTTCCGATTGCATGGATGTTGTCAGCTTCGTTTAAACATGAAAATGTTGTATTTAATATTCCAATCGAATGGATTCCAAAACAACCAACATTGAGTAATTTTATAACAGCATTTACGGATTTCCCGTATATTCATTGGTATATGAATACTATTATGGTAACTATAATGGTCGTGATATTAGTACTTACTGTTAGTTCTTTGGCTGGATATGCATTTGCAAAATTAGAGTTTTCTGGAAAAAATATAATTTTTATGTTATTTATTTCAACTATGATGATTCCTGTTCAGGTGCGTATTATACCTCAGTTTGTAATTTTTAAGCATCTTCATTTAATTAATACTTTAGCTAGTGTGTATATGCCATGGATGTTTAACGCATTTTCAATTTTTATGATGAGACAATTTTTTATGTCAATCCCAAATGAGTTAATTGAAGCCGCTCGAATTGATGGAAGTGGGGAATTTAAAACATTTTTTAAGGTTGTAATTCCACTTGCAAAATCACAGCTTTCAGCACTTTTAATCTTAGCATTTACCTGGGGATGGAATGACTATTTTGGACCATTAGTATATATCAGTGATATTAATAAACAGGTGTTATCTGTAGGTATTGCATCATTTAAAGGACAGTATTCAAGTAATTTCGCTGTGCAGATGGCAGGTGCAACATTAGCTTTAATTCCAATCGTAATAGTTTATTTATGTGCACAGAAAAACTTTATTGAAGGTATTGCACTTTCCGGAGTAAAAGGGTAACAAAGAATAGAAATATTCTAAAAAAATATAAGTAGGTAATTGATAAATGATTTTATTGGTTACTGTGGATAACTCTCCCGTATATAAGGGGAGAAAATAGGTCAGTATTCAGAATTGTTTCTGAATTGACATAGATTATCAGATTTTGTGGTGGTATGGTTTCTTGTTTTTCTTCCAGCAATGCACATGTTGATTTTGAAATGATTGATGGCACGTTCTACGATTGTTCGTATTTTATAAGTGTCATTCCATTCTTTTGTGTCACACTGAATACCTGGGAGCATACGTAAATCCATGTTTTCATAAGTGTAGGTTGTTCTGCCACGTGAAGCAGTACTGCATGGGGTGTCGCAGCCACAAATCCATCCTTTTTGATAATGCATTTTGGGACAAATCCATTTGATACGGTCTGTACGACCTTTCTCTTTGGTAACACCACAGTATTTCATTGCAAGTGATGGATCATTCGGACAGGTAGGATAGCCATATTCGTTGTAACCGACTTTCTTCAAAGAACTTTCGTTTCTTGGATTATAAGGAATCAAAGCTTTTGAAAAGTGAAAGTCATTGAACAAAGTACCATAGAGATCAGCAGAGTCAAAAGCAGAATCGCCAAGAAAGGTATCAGGGTGAAAATCTGTATGAAGTGAAAAGAAATCCTGCAAAACAGGGGCTAAAGCGGATGCATCACCAACAGACTTATCTTCGTCAGGTGAATCCGATTTCTTTTCGACAATGAGATCCGGGTGAGCAGCTTTGAATTCAGCATCATCAACGAAAGAAATGTGGCGGACAATACCTAATCCATTTGTAAGAATAGCGAATTTAACGGCATAACAGAAGTACCCATTAATGTACATCTGTTTGGCATCCGAGCAGGCGGCAGCTTGCGAAGGCATAAGTCCATAGGCCATCTTATAAGGATCAATCTCAGGCTTGTCCTTGTAGAAAACTTTCAGCTTTTTGATGAGAGCATTTAGTGTTTTCGGATTGTTTTCCTTGACATAAAGTTCAATATAAGGCTCGAAGTCATGTTTAAAACGAGACATCAAGGATGCATCAGGAACCTTTGAAAAACCACAGAAATCGCGCAATTCCTTGCAAATATTTAGTAGTAAAAGCAGTAGCGAATCTGTAGGAATAGAGAAGATTTTCTGCAAAATGAAAGCAGAAAGAAAACCATGAAGAGGGTAAATGCGATTGCGTCCTAAAGTCTGATAAAAAGCATTGGAAAATTGAATTGGAATAAATTCATTAATATCACAGTGTTCAGACAGAAGTAAAAAGAATGATGGTGCATCGTCAATAAATTGATCCTGACAGTCTGAAAAAGATTCTTTTAAAGAAATCTGGTGGTATTTAGTAGTCATAAATTTTCTCCTCCTTAAGTTGGCAAACATGTTGGTGTTGTTACCTATATTTTACCACTTTTGGAGAGAAAATTTATATAAATAAAGCAATAAAACCCAGTAAAATCAATGGGTTACGGCGTTTATCAAACGCCTAAAAATATAAGTTAAAGGAGAAAAAATATGAAGAAAAAAGTGGTAGCATTAATGACAATCGCAACCATGGCAGCATCTTTGTTTGCTGGTTGTGGAGAACAAACACAAAATGTTGGTGGGGGAACTGAAACTGGAAATCAGGCTGCATCAGGAGAGAAAGAAACAATGAATATTCATCTTAATGGAATTGATGAAGATTATAAGATGCAGAAAGCAATAGAAGAAATTCAGACAATGTCAGAGTATCAGAATGTTGAATTCAATTTTGTTGGAAGAGAAGCAGACTTTAATACAACTGTTCCAACACAGATTGCTGCTGGAAATCAGATTGATATTATTGTTGTAGCAAATCCAATGCTTCAACAGCAGTATGCTGATAATGGAACAATTATTCCACTAGATGATTTGATTGCTGAAACTGGTGTAGACTTTGAAGAAGAATTTGGAAAATACGCAGAATCTGCAAAGAATGATGGACAGACTTATATGGTTCCTCATAATATTACTTCTTGGGCATTATATTACAATAAAGATGTATTTGATGCTGCAGGAGTACCTTATCCAGATGATACAGTTCCTATGACTTGGGAAGAATATCGTGAAACTGCTAAAAAGATTACTCAGGGAGAAGGTGCAAATAAAATTTATGGTGCATTTTATCTACCTTGGTCATCATCTACTTATGGTGAAGCAATTGAAAATTTAGGAGGTGGCGAAAAGTTCTATACAGAAGATGGATTATCTAATATTGAGGATCCAGAGTTTGCTAAAAATATTGAATTGGTTCATGATATGATGTTTGAAGATGAAAGCATGAAGAAACAGGCAGATACCCTTTCAACAGTAGAAGCAACAGAATTCATGAATGGTAATTATGGTA
>OCPV01001309.1_pt1 | contig 14031 bp, 14 predicted proteins | sample 1538511 | NCBI WGS metagenome assembly OCPV01 (sample SAMN04571704, study PRJEB22368) | human gut metagenome | biome: human gut; material: stool | host: Homo sapiens | place: Luxembourg | collected 2012-08-30 | reverse complement strand
CAAAAAAACAGGAAGAAAAACCTATCTTTTTAATAGGTTTCTTTCCTGTTTATATCTCTTTATTTTATTTAATTCTTCTTGTTTTCCTGCTTTTCTTACAAGCCTTTTGTTATTTAGTAAACATAAAGTGTGTGTGTGTGTACTCTCGCAAGGCTTACAGCCACTTTGTTTTTCATTGCTTTTCTCCTTGTTCTTTCTTTTTTCTTTTGATTTTCTTATGTTTTAGTTATATCATTTGTTTTCTTATTTTGTCAAGATTTTAATTTCAAAACTTGCATTTTACAAAAAAACAGTATAATATACAAATAATTAAAATTAAAAAGTGGTGATTTTATGCAAATAGAAAAAATTAATGGAAATAGAAACTATTTAAATAATCCTGAATTTAGAACTGAAGAAGGCTATCTTGATTTAGATAAAATTCCATATACAAAACTTAAAAAATATTATTGGGAAGGTCATTATTCACTAGGATATGTTATGTTCCCTGATAAAAGTATTTTCTTTATGAAAAACACAGAGAAAAATGACAAGATACATTTATTTAATAATATTATAATTCCAGAGATTGCTAAACAAGCTGGTATTGAAACAGCTTTTTATTTAATTGCTTATTCTGCAAATAATGACAAGTTATATTTATTATCACCTAACTTTTTAAATAAAAATGAAGAGCTAATTTATGACTTTGAAATGGTTAATAAATCTCTTTACACAAATAATGATGAAATTTATAAAAATTTAGATATTGATTTTTTATTGAATAATAGATATAACTACCTTTCTTCTAAAAGTGTACCTGCTAAACATATAGAAAAAATGCAAAATGAATTTTTAATCCAATCTTTTTTTAGTAAATTTATTGACCAAACAGATGAAAAAATGGAAAATACTGCTTTAATTGTAGATGGAAATAATTATAGAGTAGCTCCTTTATTTGACACTGATTATAGTACATTATCTGCAAATTACGGTGTTAGAAGATATGTAGATAATGATAAAAGAAAAAATGATTTAACTTCTTTTTTAAAGCATTTTTCCAATAATCAAAACTTGATACAGTTTATATCTCATTTTATTAATATATTTGATATAGACACTGCTATAAAAAATGCTGAAATTGAAACAGGAGTAGCAATTCCAGACGGAATAAAAATTAAATATATAGATTTTTTTAATAGACGTTTAGATTTGCTAAAAGAGTTTATGATTTCTAAGAATCTTTTGCCTAATATCAATCATGAAAATAACTTAGAGAATGATTTTCAAAAACATTCAAACATAACTCCTCCTGAAGATTTAGACAGATAATATCACTTTAATTACCAGAAAATCAAGCTTTCTTAAAACTTCCTTAATTAATTTAATACATATGGACTAAAATGCCATCATATGATAAAATCGTTTTGTTTAGAATATCGAGGTGTTTATATGAATGAGGATATAATTAGAGGTTTAACAGATAAAGAAATTCAAGAAAGAATTGATAAGAAACAAGTAAATTTTGATACTTCTGTTCCTACAAAAAGTATAAAACAAATAATTATAGATAATTTTTTTACATTATTTAATATTTTAAATTTACTTTTAGGAATAGCAATTTTTGCAGTTGGCTCATATAAAAATATGCTATTTTTAGGAATTGTAATTATAAATACTGCAATTAGTACAATTCAAGAAATTCATTCCAAAAGAGTTATAGACAAACTTTCTATTTTGTCTAGTTCTAAAGTAAAAGCAATTAGAAATGGGAAAAAACAAGAAATTTCTATAAATAACATTGTTTTAGATGATGTCTTAGAATTTAACACTGGTAATCAAATTCCAACAGATTGTACTATCTTAAATGGAGAAGTTTTGGTTAACGAATCATTTATAGGCGAACCTGATAGTATAACCAAAAAAGAAAATGATACTATACTTTCTGGAAGTTATATTGTAAGTGGCAAATGTTTTGCAAAAGTTATTCATATAGGAGAAGAAAATTATACTTCTAAAATCTCTAAAGGTGCTAAATATGTAAAAAAAGTAAAATCTGAAATAATGGGGTCATTAAATAAAATAATTAAATTCTTGACAGTTATAATTATTCCAATAGGGCTTGCTTTATTTTTAAGCCAATATTTCTTACAAGGAGCTTCTTTAAAAGATGCTGTTGTCCAAACAGTTGCAGCAATTATTGGAATGATTCCAGAAGGATTAGTCTTACTTACAAGCACAGTCTTAGCCGTAAGTGTTATTAGACTTTCTAAATCCAAAGTATTAGTACAAGACCTATATTGTATAGAAACTTTAGCTAGAGTTGATACTTTATGCTTAGATAAAACTGGAACTCTAACAGAAGGCTCTATGGAAGTAGAAAACTATATACCAAAAAATGTATCTAAAGAAGAAATAGAAAATACTTTAGCAAACCTTGCTTGTTTTTCAGACGATGAAAATGCAACAATGCTTGCATTAAAAGAAAAGTTTAACAATGTTAGAGATAAGTTTGAAGTTAGTAAAAAATTCCCTTTTTCTTCAGATAAAAAATGGTCTGGAATTTCTTTTAATAATAAAGGTACATATATTTTAGGTGCTCCAGAATTTGTACTTGGAAATTTGTTTGAGGAATATAAGAACGAAATAAATGAATATGCCAAAGACTTTCGTGTACTTGCCCTTATTCATGTAAGAAACGATTTTGACGGCAAAAATATTCCAGATAGTAAAGAATTATTAGGATTTGTATTTTTACTTGATAAAATTAGAAATGATGCGAATAAGACACTTAAATATTTTAAAGACCAAGGAGTAACAATAAAAATAATTTCAGGAGATAATCCCATCACTGTATCTAAAATTGCTAAAAGAGTTGGTGTAGATGACTATCAAAACTATATAGATATGTCAAAAGTATCTGAAGATGAAGATTTAAAAGAAATTGCTACTAATTATACCATCTTTGGCAGAGTAAGCCCTACTCAAAAAGAAGGATTAGTAAAATCTCTTCAATCTAAAGGAAAAACTGTTGCAATGACAGGAGACGGAGTTAATGATGTTTTAGCATTAAAAGCATCAGATTGTAGTATTGCAATGGCAAATGGTAGTGATGCAACTAAAAATATCTCACAATTAGTATTATTAGACTCTAACTTCTCATCAATGCCAAAGGTCGTTTTAGAAGGTAGAAGGACAATTAACAATATTCAAAGGTCTGCTTCCTTGTTTTTAGTAAAAACTATTTATTCTTGCATATTTGCTATTATGTTTTTAATTATGCAAGAAGAATATCCTTTCGAGCCAATACAATTAACTTTAGTAAGTGTTATAACAATTGGGATTCCTTCATTTATGCTTGCTTTAGAGCCAAATAAGGAAAGAATAAAAGGAAACTTCTTAAATAATGTAATATCAAAAGCATTACCTACTGCTATAACAAATGTTATTACAATATTTATATTAACTTTATTACATAAATCAGGAGTTATATCAGAAGAATATCTATCTAGCCTATCAATTCTTACACTTGGAATAACAGGTCTTACGCTAATCTTTTCTTTATCAAAATCTAGAAAAAGTGAACATTCTAAACTTCCTTTTTCTATTTATAGATTAGTTTTAGCAATATGTATGACAATATTATTTGTACTTGGACTTTTTATAGGTTCTGACTTTTTTGGAATAATAGACTTTCACTTACTAAATAACTTTATTATTTTATTATTACCTACTGTTGTTATACTTTTTATAGTTTTAAATTTAGCTTTTAAGAAAATGTCCAATTAGGAACAGCTCCCTTTGGACATTTTTGTCCATTTTGGGACACTTCTCTATAAAAATTTTAAAAAAGGTCCAATTGAAAAATATTTCTTAGTTGGACCAAATTACTTATATTAATCTTTTATTTATAAATTCATACTATTTGCAATTTATTTTAATAATTTTCTTTCATTATCTTTCGTTAATATTTTCATTTGTGATATTGCTATTTGATTTAATTTATACAACCTTTGAGATTGTTGCATTCCTTCATTTATAAATATTGAATTTGTATTTTCTAAGTTTGCTAAACATATTAATTCATTTATACTTGCATAATCTCTTATATTTCCTTTTTTATTTGGATTCTTTTCTCTCCATTCTTTTGCTGTCATGCCAAATAAAGCCATATTTAATACATCAGCTTCTTCGGCATATACTAAATTTACTTGCTTATTCGTTAATTCTTTAGGTATTAAATTGTTTTTTATTGCATCTGTATGTATTATATAATTAATCTTACTTAATTCTCTTTTAGCACTCCAACCTATTTCTCTTTGTTCATTTTCTTTTAATCTTTCAAACTCTTGAATTAAATATATTTTAAACTCTACTGAAACCCATGAAGCAAATTCAAAAGCAATATCTCTATGTGCATATGTTCCACCACCTTTGCCAGATTTAGAAACTAATCCTATAGCATCTGTTGATTCTATCCATTTTTGTGGAGCTAATGTAAAACTATTTAATCCAGCCTCTTTTTTAAAGGCCTCGAATTCGATGCCTTTAAAATTTGGGTTGTGTATTAATTCCCAAATTCCTAAAAACTCTATTGTATTTCTATTCCTTATCCAATTTTGTATCACACCTTTTGGATTTTCTCTATTTTTATATCTAGCAATATCTGTTAAAGATATATATTCCTCATTATCTACTAGAGTCATATTTATAGCTTGCTTCTTTACTATTAACGTTTTCATTGTACCACATCCTTTTTACCGATTTTATCAAACATTTGTTTTAATGTCAAGTGAATAAGAATTATTTTTTAGATTTTACACAAAATTTTAACTATTTAAAGTTTCCATAAAAATAAAGTATATGTTTATATATCATATACTTTATTTTCTTTATCATTTTTCACTATTTCTACCCCAAAATATTCAAGTGGCATAGCCCATTTAATGTTAAATTTTCTATTTTGTATACTAACTTTCTTCTTGTGATTTATGGCGACATCTTCAAAATGTTCTTTTTCTCAGGCTATAAAATATTCCATTGGTTTTAAGTTTCCTCTTCGCCCTCAAATTGAGAATTATATAAATCAGCATAAAATCCGTTTTTTTCAAGTAATTCATCATGAGTTCCTTGTTCTACAATATCTCCATGATTCATAACTAAAATTAAATCTGCATTTTTAATTGTTGATAATCTATGTGCAATTATGAAGCTTGTTCTACCTTTCATTAAGTTATCCATTGCAGATTGTATTTGAATTTCTGTTCTTGTATCTATTGAACTTGTTGCTTCATCTAATATTAATATTTTTGGATTTGCCAAAATTACTCTTGCTATTGTAAGTAATTGCTTTTGACCTGCTGAGATATTACTTGACTCTTCATTAATCATAGAATTATATCCATTTGGAAGTGTTTTTATAAAGTGATGAACATGTGCAGCTTTTGCAGCTTCAATAACTTCTGCATCTGTTGCATCTTCTTTACTATATTTAATATTTTCTTTTACAGTTCCTCCAAATAACCATGTGTCTTGAAGTACCATACCAAACATTTTACGAAGTTCTCCTCTGTCAAAGTCTTTTACATTATGTCCGTCAACATCTATCTCTCCAGAAGTTACATCATAAAATCTCATAAGTAGTTTTACCATTGTAGTTTTTCCGGCTCCAGTTGGTCCTACAATTGCTATTTTTTGTCCTTCATGAACAGTTGCGTTAAAATCATTTATAATTGTTCTATCTTCATCATATCCAAATTTAACGTGTTTAAATTCTACATTACCATTTAATTTTGATGTATCTATATTTCCTTTGGCAGTTACAACTTCTTCTGGTTCTTCTAAAAATTCAAATATTCTTTCTGCTGCTGCCATCATTGCTTGTAACATATTAGATATTTGTGCTAATTGGTTTATTGGCCCGAGTAAATTGCTTATTATACTGTATAAAACTTTGTATATTTCCTACTGTAATTGTTCCATTAATTGCAAGATATCCACCTGCTACTGCTACTGCAACATATCCGACATTTGATATAAAGTTCATAACAGGATGCATTAAACCTGATAAAAATTGTGATTTCCATCCAGAGTGATATAGCTCATCATTTGCTTTTTCAAAGTCTTCTGTAACTTTTCCTTCTGCATTAAATACTTTTACAATATTTAATCCACCATATATTTCTTCTACTTGACCATTTACATGTCCTAAGTAATCTTGTTGTCTTACGAAATATTTTTGTGATTTTCTTACTATAAATGATACAAGTATTCCTGCTATTGGAAGTATTACTAATGAAATTAAAGTCATTTGCCAACTAATTGAGAACATCATAACTAAAATTCCAAGAATTGTACAAATAGATGTTATAATTTCTGTGATACTTTGGTTTAAGTTCATACTTAATGTATCAATATCGTTAGTTATTACTGATAATACTTCTCCATTTGTCCTTTTATCAAAGTATTTCATAGGTAATTTGTTTATTTTAACAGCAACATCATTTCTTAGTTTATATGTTATTTTTTGTGTTACATTTGTCATTACAAACCTTTGGATAAAAGAGAATATTGCACTAACTATATATAATCCAAGTAGTGTTAGAGCGATTTGACCTACTTTTCCAAAATCAATACCTGCTCCACCACTTAATTTACTAACTAATCCGTTAAATATTTCTGTTGTTGCATTTCCTAAGATTTTAGGCCCTACAATTGTAAATATTGTACTACCAATCGCAAATATTATTACAATAATAATTGGTATTTTATACTTCGCTAGATAAGATTTTACTAGTTTCTTTGTTGTCTTTTTAAAATCTTTTGCTTTTTCAGTAGTTTGACCTCTTCTTGGTCCTACCATTGGTCCTGGCATATTACTTACCTCCTTTCTCGCCTAATTCTTCTTCTGACAATTGTGATAAGGCAATTTGTCTATATGTCTCATTATTTTTCATTAATTCTTCGTGTGTACCAACTCCTACCATCTTACCTTCTTCTAAGACGATTATTTTATCTGCATTTAGAATAGTGCTAATTCTTTGAGCAACTATTATAACTGTTTTATTTTCTGTTCTTTCAGCTAAAGCTTCTCTTAATTTACTATCTGTTTTGAAGTCTAATGCTGAGAAACTATCGTCAAATACAAATATTTCAGGGTCTTTTGCGATAGCTCTTGCAATTGACAATCTTTGTTTTTGACCACCTGATACATTGCTTCCTCCTTGTGCAATTGGGTCTTTGTATTTATTTTCTTTATCATTTATAAATTCAGTTGCTTGAGCGATTTCTGCAGCTTCAATCATTCTTTCATCTGACATATTTTCATCAGAATATTTTATATTAGATTCTATTGTTCCTGAGAATAATACTCCTTTTTGTGGTACAAACCCAATTATATCTCTTAAGTCTTTTTGTGAGACATCTTTTACATTAACTCCATCTATTAAAAGTTCTCCACCTGTTACATCATAAAATCTAGGTATTAAATTTACAACAGTTGATTTACCACTTCCAGTACTTCCTATAATTGCAGTTGTTTTTCCTGGTTCTGCTGTAAAGTTTATATCTTCTAATATTTCTGTATCTGCATCAGGATATCTAAATGAAACATCTTTAAATTCAACTAAACCTTTTTTATTTTGGTCAAATTTCTTTGTTTCTTCTTTATCTTTTATACTTGGTTCAGCCTCTATAACTTCATTTATTCTTCTTGCAGAAACTGCAGCTCTTGGAAGCATAATTGAAATCATAGAAATCATTAAGAATGCCATAACTATTTGCATTGTATATTGGATAAATGCCATCATATCTCCAACTTGCATAATACCTTGGTCAACATTATGTCCTCCAACCCAGACAATTAATATCATAATTGAGTTCATGATAAACATTAAAAGTGGCATCATCATTGACATTGCATTATTTACAAATACATTTGTTTTCATTAAATTTCTATTTGCTTTTTCAAATCTTGCTTCTTCTTTCTTTTCTTTATTAAATGCTCTAATAACTGGTAATCCTGTTAAAATCTCTCTTGATACTTCATTTAACTTATCTATTAAGTCTTGTAATTTTCTGAATCTAGGCATTGCAACTATAAATAGTGTTCCTACAATAAATAATATTGCAACTATTGCAATTCCTATAATCCATGCCATTGAACTATCTGAGCTAGTTAAAACTTTTACAAATCCACCAATACCTATAATTGGTGCATATACAACTACTCTGAATAATAAAGTAATTAATTGTTGTATTTGTTGAACATCATTTGTACTACGTGTAATTAATGATGCTGTTGAAAACTCGTTTAGTTCAGCATTTGAGAAACTGATTACTTTTTTAAATACTTTTTCTCTTAAAGTTTTTCCAAGTTTTGCAGCCACTCTTGATGAAAGTAGCATTATTGTTACTGCACATACCATTGTAATCAAAGCAATTCCAAGCATTTGCATACCTGTTTGGAAAATATAATCATTTTGAATTTTGTCAGTATCTACACCTGCATTTTGATAGATTTGTTTAACAGATGAAATTACTGCTTGCTCTTTTATAGAATCACTCATTTCATCTATTTGTTTTGTAAATTCTGATAAAACTTCATTTCTTTGTTCTTCTGGCATTTGACTAATTATTTCAATCAAATCCATATTTTCAATATATGGTCTTTGAGCTTCAGGAACATTTTGTAATAATTGTTCCTTTATAGTATTTGCTGTTTCTTCATTTGTTATTGTTGTCATTTCCATTAATGGATTTACTATAATTTTTGATAAACTTTCTTCTTGTTCTTCACTAATATTTTTTAAAACATAGATAGTGTTCGCTTGAACTTCATAATCATTTCCATAATATTTTTTGACAACTTTTTCTTCATGTTTTTCTTGTGTCTGATATCCATTTTCATCACTTGCTAGAACTTGCGTATAATTTTCTAAAATCTCATCATCTTTATCTGTAAATACAAGAACTTTATCCATATCTTCTTTAGATATTACTTCTGGAATAGGACTTGTAATTCCTCCTGCTTGTATACCTTCATTTACAATTTTAGAAGTATAATCTGGAAGTGCTAAATCTGTTGAAGCCTGGATACAAAGTAATATTACAATAATGATAACAGCTCCTAGTGAATTTTTTAAATTTTTTAATACTTTTAGCATCTCTTACTCCTTCTTTCTTTATTTAGATTTTTAAAGATATCTATAAACTTTTATACAAAATAAGAACCTGACCCGACATAGCAATCAAAGATTGCAGGCCTAGTACCTCAGAACCTTGTTGTCTAAGACAACAAAATGACACTGTACTATTAATTATATGTGACACAGTGTCATAAGTCAATATTTTTTTGTGCATTTTTTGTGAATTTTTCTTTGTTATAGCTATAACTACATTTTTCTAAATACTCCTGCAACTTTTCCTAAAATTTCGCAATCTGGTACTATTATAGGGTCCATTGTGCTATTTTCTGGTTGTAGTCTTATATGGTCTTTTTCTTTATAGAATGTTTTTACTGTTGCTTCTTCTCCAATTAATGCAACAACTATCTCTCCATTATTTGCATTATTTTGTCTTTTTACTAGAATATAATCCCCATCTAAAATTCCTGCTTCTATCATACTTTCTCCTCTAACAGTAAGCATAAAACTTTCTGAATTTCCAACAAAGTCAATTGGAATTGGAAATGTATCTGTTACATTTTCTACTGCTAAAATTGGTTCTCCTGCAGTTATTTTACCTATTATTGGAACTTCTACAAGTTCTTTTTGTGTATAGAAATCTTTACTAGAAGTCTTTTTTGGTTCTCCTGATGAGCCTTTTAATAATCTTAAGGTTCTTCCTTGTTTATCTTTCTTTTTAATATAACCTTTTTCTTCTAGTTTTGCCAAGTAACCATGCACAGTTGCTGTTGAACTTAAACCTACAGCCTTTCCTATTTCTCTTACAGATGGTGGATAACCTTGAGTCATAATTTGTTTTTCAATAAAATGTAATATTGATTTTTCTCTTCTATTTAATTCAGGTCTTGTCCTTTTTGCCATTTTTCATCACTCCCGTTTTTTATTTGAAATCATCTTATCATACAAACAAAAAAATGTCAAACATATTTTTGATTTTTTTGAATTTTTTTTTCAAAACGAGAAGTGTTTTGGATATCTAAAAGGACCTACCCAAAATCTGGACAAGTCCCTTTATTTTATCTATTTTAAATATATGGTTGGGTCTTCTTGAATTGAATCTTTTAATATTTCAAAATGAAGATGTGGTTCGTCTGCAATCTCAAATGCTGCTGTATTTCCTACTGTTCCTATTGATTGACCTTTTTCTACTTTTTCTCCTTCTACAACAAATTCTGAACTAAGAAGATTTGAATATACTGTTTGATACTGTTTATTATGTTCTATTACAATTGTTAATCCATATCTCGGGTCATTTTTTATTGATTTTACAGTACCTGCTTCTGATGCTTTTACAACTGATGTTTTTTCAGCTTTTATATCAATACCTAAATGTGTAGTCCATTCTTCTAATGTATTAGAATATACTAAATTGTCTCTTGCATATTGTTTTGTTATTTCTCCTTCTACTGGCATTTGAAAACTTAATTCTACGACTTCTTCAGGTTCTTCTGTATTTGTAGTAGTTGTATTTTCTGGTGTTGTTACATTAGAAGTAGTATTAGTATTGGCATTAGTATTAGTACTTGTATTCGTTGTTAGGTTTGCTGTTGATGTGTTTGTAGTGTTCACATTTGTATTTGAATTAGTATTTGATGTAGTATTTGAGGTTTCGTTTTTTGATTCTTCTACAGTTTTGCCTATCTCTGTGCTTGCACTTTCTGTATTTTCTGTATTTGTATTATTTGTCATGTTTGCCATTTCTTCTAAACTCATTGTACTATTTTTTACATCATCACTTAAATTCTTACTATATATTAAAAGTCCTATAAGAATGGCAGTAAGAATTGCAACTCCAATTGCACTATAAATAATAATTTTATCACTAAAAGACTTTTTTTGTAGGTTCCTTCCTCTTCTTTCTTCTCTTCTCATATAATCCTCCTTAAATACTTTATTTATATATTTTTAAGTATTTCCCATTTTTAGAAGATTATACATATTAAATGGAATTTATTTCTTTTATTTCCACACCTACATAAAAATGTTTTATAATATCTTCATAGGTAGAGCCTTGTTTTGCCATACTATCTGCTCCTGTTTGACTCATTCCAACACCATGACCATATCCTATAACCTTAAATTTAATTTTGCCATCAGTTTTTGTTATTTCAAAATTTGTCGACCTTAAACCAAAAATACTTCTTGCTTCTGTTCCTGATATTTCATGATTTCCAAATTTAACTGTTTTTACTCTTCCGACTTTCTGTATATTCTAATATTTTAATATCTTCATCATTTGCAAAATCTATTACAATATCTGAATAATTTGTTTTTAATTTTTCTAATAATTCATCATTTGTTAGCTCTAATTCTGAACTATATTGTGTATACCCTTCTTCTCCTGATGTTTCTACTACTTGTAAATATGGAAGATTTGTTCCTCCTCCCCAAACATTTACCGGAACTTCTGTTGTTCCTCCACTATTTGAATGAAAAAAAGCATTTATTGGTTTATTTTCATATGTAATTATTTTTCCAGATGTTTCATATACTGCTTTTTCAATTTTTTCCCAATTACTTTGCCTTTTTGCTTCATCCCATTTGTTTAATCTATCTTCTTTTGATATCCAAGCCTGACAACAATTTGAATCATCACAAATGTCAGCATTTTCATGTTTTTTATTCTGAACCTTATATATTGTATATGTTCTTGCAACTACTGCTTGTGCTTTTAATGCTTCTAATTCAAAGTCTGCTGGCATTTCGCTTGATACCACATTACACAAATACTCATCTAAGTTTACTTCTTCAACTTCTCCAGTTTTAGAGTGTAGTAATTTTATTGTTCCATATTTTTGGTAATCATATTCTTGTTTTGTATCTTCTTGTATTTCTTCTTTTGTTTCATTTATATCTGCTCCTGAACTTATATTTTGTTTTGTAAGAAGTGCTGGCAATATAAAACAAACTATAATAAAGGAAAATAAATACATAACCACTTTTTTCATTAAATAGTTTTTCCTCCTTTAGGATACCATTTTTGTTCTCATATTTTCTAAAATCCTTCTTTCTATTCTTGATACTTGTACTTGAGTAATACCTAAAATCTTTGCAACTTCTACTTGCGTTTTATCTTTATAAAATCTAAGTAATATTATTTCTTTTTCTCTTTTATTTAAATTAGAAATTAATTCATTTAAAGTTAATCTGTTTGTAATTATTTCTTCTTCATCTTTATTTGTTGATATTTTATCTAAAACACTGATAGTTTTTCCATCTTTAACATTTGTATATGTTGCATTTTCTATAGATTTTGGCTTTTTACTTGCCTCTTCTGCTAAAATTACATCTTCTTTTGATATTTTCAACTCTTTTGCAATTTCATCTATAGATATTTCTATTCCTTTTTTATTTAAATATTCTCTTTTTAATTCTCCAATTTTTATTCCTAGCTCTTTTATGCTCCTACTTACTTTTACCATTCCATCATCTCTTATATATCTTTTTATTTCTCCTATCATATATGGTACTGCATATGTAGAAAGTTTTACTTCAAAATTTGTATCAAATTTTTTTATTGCTTTAATAAAACCCATACAACCAATTTGGTATAAATCTTCTTTTTCATATCCTCTTCCATTAAATCTTTTTACAATACTCCATATAAGACCATTATTATCTTTTATTAATCTTTCTAATTCTATTTTATCTCCGTGTTTGGGCTTTTTTTATTGACTCTAAACTATTTTCGTACATTTTGTAACCCTCACTTAAAATTAATTTTTATTTAGTATTTCAAATTCCTCCTTATCATCTTCTACTTTAGGTTTTATTGTTTTCTCCATAGTAATTTTTGTTCCAAGACCCACTATTGATTGAACTTCTACACTATCCATAAAACTCTCCATAATTGTAAAACCCATTCCAGACCTTTCTAAGTTTGGTTTTGTTGTGTATAAAGGTTCTTTTGCCATTTCTATATTTTCTATTCCTTTTCCACTGTCTGAAATTTCAATTATAATTTTATTTTGAATAAGTTTTCCTTTTATTTTGACTATACCTGTTTTATTGTCATATCCATGAATGATACTGTTTGTGACAGCTTCTGATACTGCTGTTTTTATGTCTGCAAGTTCTTCTATACTTGGGTCTAGTTGTGAAGCAAATGCTGCAACTGAAATTCTTGCAAATGCTTCATTTGTAGATTTACTTATAAACTCTAATTTCATCTCATTTTCTAAAATATCTTTCATACCCCATCTCCTCATTTTACCTATTTAATATTAAGCTTCCATTTTATCTTGTTTTACTTCTGGAACTAATCTAAATAATCCACTCATATCAAAAATTTTTCTAACACTACTACTTAAATTTTTAAGTTCTACTCTTGCTCCAATAATATTTGCTAACTTATATCTTCCAATAATTAGTCCTATTCCTGCACTGTCCATGAAAGTAACACTATCAAAATCAAATATAATTTTTTTAGGCATATATCTTTTAATTTCATAATCCGCTTTCCCCCTTATCTTTTGTGCTGTATGCTCGTCCACTTCTTCTGTAATTTTTAAAATCAAAGTCTTGTTATTCTCATAATATTTTGATTCCATCTCATTCCTCCTTTGTTCTATATTATTATAGTTCTTTTTACATTATTTTCCAATAGCAAAAAAATAGAAGTTTTGTCGAATTATAGGAAGTTTTCGACAAAACTTTCAAATCTTATTAATCAAAAAGAACCTAAATATTATTTTTTAATATTTAGATTCCTTTTTTATTATTTAGTATCTTGAAGTTCTTGAATTTCTTTTTCTGTTAATCCTGTCAGTTCTTTTATCTCAGAAATATCTACTTTTTTCTTTAGCAAGTTTCTTAAAATGTACCCCATGTCAAGGACATTTAAGAAAAAGGGATAAATATTTTTTAT
>OCPV01001307.1_pt1 | contig 14049 bp, 8 predicted proteins | sample 1538511 | NCBI WGS metagenome assembly OCPV01 (sample SAMN04571704, study PRJEB22368) | human gut metagenome | biome: human gut; material: stool | host: Homo sapiens | place: Luxembourg | collected 2012-08-30 | reverse complement strand
TGAACCGCCTGCCTCCGAGCCTGTAACTGCCAGTGAGTCGATTCCGAACACACCGCTGACCTGTCCAGTCACATCATATACATCACCGAGTGACGCCTGTGGATTTACGCTTCTGCTCACATCATTCTGATGTCCGAACAGAACCTGATCACTATTCATGAGCGTATTCAGGTATGCCGCAAGTGCCTTTGCACTGTCTGCTGCATTCGCATCGCTCACTCTAACTGATGATGGCATCTGTGAAAGATCCGCTGGTGAACCAGCGCCAGGAGTCTCTGTTATCTCGACAAAATCCTTTGTTGTATCTGCCTGTGACAGAACAAGATTATCAAGATATACATTTCCCTTAAAGCTTGTGCTGCTTCCTATGATTCCTATTGTCACATCTCTGAGTAGTTTATCTGTAGGAGTAAATCCCATAGTAACTGTAACCTTCTTTAATCCATCTCCGATATCCTCTGCATCATCGTCGATGGTTGTATCTTTATTTATTATTCCATCTGCAAAAAACTTGATCTTACTTCCCTTGAGCTTTGCCGGGTAGATTATATCCACACTGAGCTGGTTGTACTGGCTCACATCCATAGCCTCTGTAGGAACACACTTAACCTTTGCCTCACTCCATGAGGAAGTTGAATCTGCTGAGTAGTCAACAGAAACCTTAAGTCTCTCATTTGCACTGTCATATGATATGTCAGGTGTGGCATTACCGGCCTTGTTGGCTGCATCGCCGTGCTTGTATGCATATCCGGCCTCTGTGCTCCACTTGTCATAATCCTCAGCCGATGAGAGATCTGAGATCACAGCAGGATCTCTCTGCTCAAGTCCGCCGCTGCTCTCCTTAACATCAAGTACCTTAACGTTGCTTATTGTGATCTTGCCGGCATATGCTGAGTTTGAATTGTACTGGAATACGATCTCCTGTACATTTCCCACCTCTGATACATCAAATGCAAATGATATATCGCACTTGCCATCTACAAAGTTCTCAGCCTTGATGAACGGATAGTCGCCTGACTTGACGTAATCCCAGCTGTCTCCTGTCTTCATGGCACACGCAAGCTGGATCGCATTGTATGATCCGTCTGACGCCTCAGCACCGTCAAGGCCTGATATATCGCCATCAAGTGAAACCGTAGCTGTGAGCTTTGCCTTTGCTCCAACTTTGACATTGTCTACTGTAGGAAGATCTGTATAGCTTTCTGTATCATTGCTGGCAAATGCCTTGTCTGTCCACTTTGCATCGCTCGCTGTGTCAAACACAAGGCTTGCATCTGCAAAATTTCCAGCCTCAGTCTCTGATGTTGTCGGCTTCTTGCCACTCTCTACCTTGTCAACTGCAACGCCGCCGATGAGAACCTTTCCTGTAAATGCTGAGTTTGCATTGTACTGGAATACGATCTCCTGAACATCGCCTGCATCCACTCCGTTAAAGTTGAACTCTACGCTGCACTTGCCATCTGTAAAGTTCTCACTCTTTAAGAATGGATAGTCATCTGACTTGACATATGTCCAGCTGTCGCCTGCCTTGATAGCGCAAGCAAGCTGGATCGCATTATATGATCCGTCTGACGCCTCAGCACCGTCAAGGCCTGATATATCGCCATCAAGTGAAACCGTAGCTGTGAGTTTCGCCTTTTCACCTACAGTTGCACCCTCTATTCTCGCCATATCAGCATATGTATCGCTGTCATTGCTGGCGTACGCCTTATCCTTCCATGTCGTATCTGAAGCAGCGTCAAATGTGAGAACTGCATCTGAACTGCTCCATACTGTATTGTCTGTGATCGAAGGTGCTGCCACACCTGTCACATTTCCTGTTGCTGATGATCCGCCACCTGGCTCTTCTCCACCACCTGGCTCCTCTCCTGAATCATCACTCTGAATCTCTACATCAGATATTGATATTGTTCCAGTATATGCAGAGTTTGAATTGTACTGGAATACTATCTCGTTCGCAGCTCCTGTATCCTCCACATCAAATGCAAATGATACCTGTGTCTTGCCATCTGTAAAATTTTCCGCTTTAAGGAATGGATAATCATCAGACTTGGTGTATGTCCATCCATCGCCAGTCTTGATTGCACAGGAAAGCTGGATCGCATTATACGTTCCGTCAGCAGCCTCCGCACCATCCAATCCTGAAAAATCTCCATTAAGTGTTACATTTGCCGTGAGCACAGCCTTTTTACCCACAGACACATCATCGATCCTGCCTAACTCTGGGTATGTACCTTCATCATTGCTGGCATAAATTTTATCTGTCCACTTGGCATCTGCGCCAGTGTCAAATATCAGTTTGTCTGTAGTGATGCTCCACGCCATTTCCGCAGACGGATCTGCTGCATCAGCTGAGACTATTGCCCCTGCACTTCCCCAGAATGAGCCAACCATTGCAACTGCACATGTCACAGCAACAAGTCTTGTTCTAAATCTCACCATATTTCCTTACCCTTTCTTTTTTGTGATATTCCTCCACTTTACTCACCACGAACAGCCTAATTCGTGATTAATATTTATACATATACTTATATTAACTCATTTTTTAATTATTGAACATGTCATTAATTACCGAATATTTAAGTTGTTTTTTATTGCTTTTGCACGCCATATTAGTCAATAATTTAAGTTATTTGCAATTAATATTAGTTTCTTGTTGCCGCACGGATTGTTATAGCTCGCAGAGCGGGCAATCAGTGGTTTAACACACGTTGTAATTAATACATAAAAAAGCCAGCTGGCATAATACCAACTGGCTTTATATTAGTTTATTCATTTTTCAAATATTGAAGTATCTAATCAAAATATCTGAATGCTTCCACACATGCCATTGATTCTTCCACTATATTATAAATATCTATGAAAAAATTCGTTGTGCCTAGAGATTAAACTTACCGGAATATAAACTATCAGGGTACGAATTGCATCTACTCATAACATGCACTGCATGAACTTGTATATGTACCAACCTCTTATAAGCACTGGTCTTGCGGTATGTGATATGACCTGATGCCCTTGAAACACCACTCATATCTTGTGTTTTGAACAATCACGATGGATCAAATCTGGTATCAAATACCTGCGTCCTGGCACTTCAATCATGCTATATACAGCATCTACATGTGGACTGATTCAAGATTTATCTTAAAGGCATCTCGTGTGGAAACAACTTCCCAGTTCTGAGTTACCATCATGATAAAAATGTTCTTCAATTGTCTCCAACGGAACCTCCTCCTTTCGTGAACTTGTACCACGGATCTCTGTTTCCTGCGCACCATGTGTAAAGTCTTTTTCACGATTCTATAAATCTCTGAGATAACTTCGTACATGTTACGTGTCACGGGTGACAATCTATGGTGTGCCATCTGTATCTTTTTCAAATGGCCGTTCTTTAATGTACTTTTATTATACATGATGCAAGGCAAATCGTCAACATATTTTTTGACAATTTATCAATTTTATTGTCATTGTTGTTGCGTTTTATCATCAAATTGTCTTTTATGTATATAATTGTGTGAATATTATACACATTTTATCTGTCCATCTTCTATCCTTACGATACGATCGGCCTGATCTGCTATATTTCCATCGTGGGTAACCATAATTATAGTCTGTCCATCTTCACTCTGCAGTTCTCTAAGCAGTCTCAGGACTTCTTTTCCTGATTGAGAGTCCAGATTTCCGGTAGGTTCATCGCAGAGCAACACTTTTGGTTTGTGTATGAGCGCTCTGGCTATCGCAACCCTCTGCTGCTGTCCACCGGACAACTGTGACGGATAATGTGTCAGTCTCTCTGAAATTCCAAGTTTTTCAGTAAGCTTATCAAAGTACTCCTCATCTACCTTAACCTTATCTATCATCATTGGCAGGAATATATTTTCCTTTGCTGTCAGCTCTGGCACCAGATTGAAGAACTGGAATACGAAACCTATATTTTTTCTGCGGAATTTTGCAAGCTGTGCATCTGAATATCTGAGTATATCTTCATCATCATAGAATATCTCTCCTTCTGCCTTTGTATCCAGTCCGCCCATCAGATGCAGCAATGTTGACTTTCCACTGCCTGATGTTCCTATAATCGCCGTAAATTTTCCATACTCAAATTCCACGTTACAGTTGCGAAGTGCATGAACAGCATTTGTTCCTTCACCATACGTCTTATTTAAATCCTTTATCTGAATCATATGCATCGTCCCCCTTACTCTTTTTCAGCCAGATCATCAATTATCTCTTCCGATTTCTTCTTATGAATGACCAGCACCGTAATAATCGTCGAAATCACAACAAGGAATGTTCCTATCAGTACCAACGCTCTTCCCATAGGGACAACAAATATCTCGCTGTCGAACAGAAATACATGCTGGAGTCTCGTTACCTCTTTTATAACATCTGCATCGACGTTCCATAAATCTGTCTCCGGCCAGTTGAACATGTTTAGCGCCTGTTCGTACTTGTAGCGCAAAAGCCATCTCATGCCATACACCATACCGGCTCCGACAGCACATGATACCAGGGCATTTCTTATGTTATGCCATATAAACGTCATGTTCCATGAGTGCTTCTCCATTCCAAGAGCCCGCATGATCGCCACGTTCCGCCTGCCATTCTGGTAACGCATGGTGACAAGTTCCCAATATCCCCATGCCGCCATGATAAGAAGAATAAAGAACAGACATATTGTGCTCGCATACTGTGATATATATGCCTCACGATACTCCTTATCACACTCATCTATCGTTCGTATCCTGAGTTCCATTGAAGAGTCCAATATGTCAGCAAACCTGGATACAACTCTATCAATATCTCCCCTGTTGCTTAGAGATATATATGTAACGTCATAACATGTCTTAAACATCCCAATACTGACTGCTGTGTCCTGTGAGGCCACTATTGCATATCCATACTGTGAAGCTCTGCCAAGACCTGCATACAATATCGGATCGCTCTCCTTTGTGGTCTCCGGAATCACAATTATCGCATCCACGATTTCAACAGTCTCCTTGTATTCGCCTTTTCCGTTCACTGTCATTGTATGCATTACATCGCCTATCTTATATGGCGACTCCGCGGTCATTCCGTCATATTCATATTCAACACACGCCACACCATTTTCATGGGTACCTATTGACCCCTCTTTTACATATTTATCCAGCTTTCTCATTCCGTTATCATCCAGCCATATCGCTGGAACGTTGAAATAAAATCTATCGTCTGCATGATAGAATTCTTCTGTATCTTCCGGAAACTGGACCTCCGCCTGCCACAATCCATCCGGAATATCCTCGTCATTTCTATCATAAAATATATCAAAGCCATCGTTTGTGGAGAAACTCTCTATTGACTTTACTTCGTTCATATCCGCAATGCTCTTGCGCCCATCCTCAGTAAGTCCTGTATCTGTAAGCAATACTCCACCAGTAATCCCCGACCCCTGATCATAAAGGCATATATCTACATCACTGGTTTCCATATCCAATTGTCCATATGTATAATATGTGTCTCTGTCCAGATCATCATTGTGAAAATATCCTTTTCCCTTGCCGTCCATAGAGCAGAATGCGTAGCACATCACCGCCGCAAACAGGATCAGGGCAACAGACAACATCTGCATTATATTTGCAAATGGAATACCGGAAACCACCGATTTGATTCTCCCGAATGATCTCACACGATCTCTTCTTATAAGTCTTCTTGATTTTATATGAAGGTATATATAAAAAAGTAAATATCCAAGAGTAAATGTACCTGTTGCACACACAACAGAGATTACAAATGGATTTTCTGTAATCTGCTGTACACACCACTCCACTGTATAACCGCGCAATTTAGGCAGCCTCAGAAAACGACTTTGAATCTCGAGTATGACCTCATATACAGTGATTCCAACGACTCCGCCGCATATCACTCCTGAAACCAGCAGGATTCCCCATTCCAATATATGTATCCAAGCCACTTTAATCCGGCTGGCTCCTATATCTCTCACGATATCCAGGGATTTCTGCCTCTCGCTCATAACAGTTATCATCACGCCAAACAGGGATATAGCCGACAAGATCACAGCAATAACACTGAAATATAGTATTCCCTGGACAGAGTCCGACAGATAACTTTCGCTGTTAAGCTTCTCGTTTCCAAGGGTAATGTTGCAGATATCTTCTGCAGCCGATCTGCTGCGGCCGGATCTTGGCCATATTCCAGTTTTGTCATAATAATCCTGCGCAAACTCTTCCATAGCGCTCTCCGACTGCTCTGTTATCTCGTCATCACCATACAGTGAGACAGCAGTATATACGAATGTATTCTCATCCAAATCACAGTCATCCCGCCACAGATATATAGTTGGCATCTGTACTTCCGAAAGGTCAGATCCCCAGTCTACTCTGTTCTCCTTAAGATCTCTTCTGCTGTCTGTACACAATACACCTGTGATAGTAAACGTAATCTGTCCCACATGTCTACCTGTTCTCAACAGATATGTATCATCCAAATCGTAACTGTCAAATGTTACTTCCTTTCCAACATACGAGTCAGGATCAACAGTAAAAAACATATCCTCCAACACATAATCGTACACTGCTGCCTCCCCGGTTTTTTCAGGGAATCTTCCCGCCGAAAGCTTTACATATTCAAGATCCTCTGCCGCATCGTCAATATATGTACCATATGTATACTGTGTTTTGTCATTTCCCAGCTTTCCACATATAGCCGTACGCCCGATCATGCTGACCCTTTTGTCTTCTGACATCTCCTCATAGGCATCACTGCCAAGATTGCTATACAGATAAAATGTCTTACTACTTCCCCGCAGCTTGTCATCATACTGCCGTCTACATTCTGTTCTCTCCATCAAAAGTGCAATCAACAGGAAAGCCGTTAATATCACTATCGAGGTAAGCATGCTCGCAAACTGCTTTTTATGATATCTCCAGTATTTTGTTATCAGAAATAAGTTTGTTTTCATATGTCCCCCCTATCTTAAATTATCCCCCATGTTGTCCCTGCTTTTATAATAAACTTATATACATATATTCCGCAATATATGGGAATCTTAAATCTTCTTCAAAAAAATAACAGGAGCCCTACATATGAGACTCCTGTTATTTGACATTTTATATTAGTGCCTGATATTTTACTGGTGATAATAACTCAGGAAATCAGCCAGCTTTGCGGTTGCCTCCTTGAGTATCTCCATATTTGGAAGATATACTATCCTGAAGTGATCCGGATCCTTCCAGTTAAATCCCGTTCCACATGTGACGAGGATGTGCTTATCCCTCAAAAGATCAAGAGCGAACTGTTCATCATTTGTGATGTTGAACTTCTCCTTGTCAAGTTTCGGGAATATGTAGAACGCTGCCTCCGGCTTAACCACACTTATTCCCGGTATATCACAGAGTGCTTTATAAATATACTCTCTCTGATCATAGATCCTTCCTCCAGGCAGAAGCAGCTCATCTGCACTCTGGTAGCCTCCAAGACAGGTCTGAACTATACTTTGGGCAGGAACATTCGAGCAAAGTCTCATGGATGACAGGAGGTTAAGTCCCTCTATGTATCCCTTCACATTGCTCTTGTTTCCACACAGACACATCCAGCCAACTCTGTAACCTGCAACTCGGTGAGACTTGCTCAGTCCGTTAAAGCTTATGGTGAAAAGGTCAGGTGCCAGTGAAGCCAGAGCCACATGCTCTTTATCATCCATGACAAGTCTGTCATATATCTCATCAGCAAAAAGGATAAGCTCATTCTCCCTTGCAACCTGAACTATCTGCTCAAGAACCTCCTTTGGATAGAGAGCTCCTGTAGGGTTGTTAGGGTTGATGACTACGATTCCTTTTGTTCTTGATGTTATCTTTTTCTTGATATCTTCTATATCCGGATACCAGTTGGACTGCTCATCACAAAGATAATGAACCGCTGTTCCTCCTGCCAGGTTAACAGAAGCCGTCCACAACGGATAGTCAGGCATCGGGACAAGTATCTCATCTCCCGAATCAAGCAGTCCCTGCATGGACATGGTGATAAGTTCGCTGACTCCATTTCCTGTATATATGTCATCGATTCCCACATTTGGAATATTCTTCAGCTGGCAATACTGCATGATCGCCTTTCTTGCAGAGAAAAGTCCCTTTGAATCCGAATATCCCTCGGTATCTCTGAGGTTATATGCCATATCCCTTACAACTTCATCAGGTGCCATAAGTCCGTGCGGTGCAGGATTTCCTATGTTCAGTTTGAGGACATTTACCCCTTCAGCCACCATTCTGTTTGCCTCGTCCATAACAGGACCTCTTATGTCGTAACACACATTGTCAAGCTTTGATGATTTTTCGAATTTTCTCATGATACACACTCCTTTATATCTCTTGATCCCTTGTTGTCTGTGTTTGCTGATTGTTGGTTTTAACTTGCGTTTTCTTCGAGATTACTCCGCATCTGCCGATGCCCGCGAGCAAGCTCGCGCATCGCAGCCGCTTGTCACCCTGAAAACGCAAAATAAAAGCCCTAAGCATACTTATAATATGCTTAGGGCGAACTTTCTTGTCCGTGTTACCACCTAAATTCAGGAACTTGTTCCTGCTCTCAGCCGACAGCCATCACTATCGTTGTTCCTATAACGTGGAACCTTCCGTTGACCACTACCCGGAAAACTTTCGCGGTCACAGCTCGGGGACTGCTTCCTTAAGGTGTCCTATAGGCTCGCACCAAACGCCTACTCTCTGAAGTGACAGTGACTTAAGTACTCCTTCCTGTCTTTGCCTTTATCTGATTTTTAGGATAGCATTCTGATGTCGTGTTGTCAAACAGTTTTTTTATTTCATAAATGCACACTCATCCTCGTTACAGAGTATTCCCTCTGGATTGTACATATTCATATGGAATATATGGCCGCTGTCAGGATTGTTCTGTCCATACGCTTTTGTGATATGTGCAACTCCAACTTTGTTCAGCACCTCATCCAACGCTTTTGTATGTGATGCCAGATCATCATTTACACTGTACATGAGATACGCCTCCGGAAACTCAGCATTTACATAATCAAGCTGATCCATAAACAGCTTGTACTGTTCCTCAGTCACTGCATATGCCTGGCTTATTTTCTTACTTTCACATTTTTCAGCTTTGTCGTGCGAACTTGTTTTTCCGTCACTATTCTGGTCATCATCCACATCATTTCTCAGATACCATGCGGATATATTGTCATTTCTCTCTGCCATCTTGTATGCACCACAGTTAAGGCATACCTTCTTAGGCAGTAGATCATATGTGAAGAAATCAAGCTTTGCCCTGTAATCGCTGTTTGATGCTATGATGCAATAATTTGCCGTGAGCTGTGCCCCCGCCGAATCACCGACCATGTAGAGATTGTCCATGTCTATTCCAAGTGTCTGCGCATTCTCATGGATATACCGAATGAGATACGCCACATCCTCTATGGCCGCAGGATATTTGTTCTGCGGTGACAATCTATAGTTAAAGTTCACCACCACGTACCCGTGCTCCGCAAGAAGGCAGCAATAGTGGCTGTACAGTTCCTTGTCACCATAGAACCAACCTCCGCCATGCACGCTCACTATCACCGGATATTTTCTGTTTTCATCTGTCATATACGATATTGGAACGCAGATATCCATGTAGCTGTTGGATGTATAGCTTGCAGAATCCACGTCTGCGGCATCCCCGGAATCGGCAAAGAATATAATGTTCCTCTCTACACCTTTGTCCCATGTTTCAATCAGCTCATTGAAACGGACCTCATCAAGCTCCTTTTTGTAATCCAGATTCTTTATCTGTACAACATTTGCCGGATATTCAAGCCCTCTGTCTCTCGCCGCATCACTTGCTTTCCAGGCGTGGCGCATATTTACCCATGCCGGAAGATTCTTCTCCACCGCACCGCGGCTGAATATCTCTGCTACGTTCTTCATCATTCTTTCTCTGTCCATAATTTCCTCCATTATTTTAATCTCTGTGCTGTATCCTGAAATAGTCCAGGTACTTTTTAAACTTATCCTGCGCAGTAAGGCAGGTATCCCGCAGATATCCTCTTTCTCTATTCCATTCTGAAAGTCCTCTATAGTAATACCATTTGAGATCTTCATCTATGATAAATGGAACTATATCATATTTCAGACACTCCTTGAACAATATCAGCCTGCCAACCCTGCCATTGCCATCTTGAAACGGATGAATACTTTCAAATTCATGGTGAAAATCCAGAATATCATCTAGTGTCTTTTCATTGAGCTTGCGGTATCTTGCAAGGAGATTTTTCATTTTCTCTGGAACTTCTTCCGGCAAAGCCGTATCATGACCGCCCACCTCATTCGGAACTTTCTTGTAATCTCCCACCGCAAACCATTCTTTTCGTGAGTCCTGAGTTCCATTCTTGAGAATCAAATGCAATTCCTTTATCATTTTCTCACTTAATAAGTTCTTTGCATCATCGATCACCAGATCTATACACCTGAAATGATTGGTCGTCTCGACTATATCGTCAACATTTATCGCCTGATCACTCACGCCTATAGTATTTGTCTCATATATATACCGTGTCTGATCATGACTGAGCCTGCTGCCCTCTATATGATTGGAATTGTAAGTGAGATCCACCTGTATCTTATGATAAATGCCACCTTTAATTCCATTTTTTTTCTCTTCTCTCAGCACAGTCAGCAGATCCCGGTTCTCTTCTCCCGCAGATTGACGCATTGGTTTCTGCGCAGAATCCGGTATATTCCACGTCTTTCCCGTCAGAAAAGCCCCAGGAATCTTATCATGAGCGCAGTAATTTCTAACGGTTCGTTCTGACACATTCCATTTTTTTGCAGTCTCTGCAACTGAAATATAACCCATGAAAATCCCTCCTTTTACGCAATGGGCTTTTATCATCTGCACAGTGTTTTGTATATAGATAGTATATGCCGTTACCGGCAAGAAATCAACTTTTTCAAGATTTGAAGCCGTTCATTTCTTGCCGATAACGGCATATCTTACATTACTCATATATAGGTTCAAAGTCGTCTGCTCCGTGTCCACACAGAGGACATACATAATCTGCCGGGAGCTCACTTCCTTCATATACATAGTTACATATCTTGCAGCGCCATCCCACTATCTTCTTATCTGTCTCAGGAGGCTTGTCTGCCTTTGGCTTTACATGTGCCTGATAATCAGCATATGTGAGAGGCGCCTTGTCTGACAATGTCTTTGCGTCTACCACCTCCGCGATGAACAACGTGTGTGTTCCAAGGTCATGACGCTCAACCACCCTGCCACTGATGACCGCGCAGGCATACCAGCCCATGTATGGGATTCCGTTGATATCCTCCGGCATCTTTATTCCTTCGAATTTGTCCACGTCTCTTCCCGACTGGAAACCGAAGTGCTTTATCGAGTCAAATGTACACTGCTCGTCAAGTACACTAAGGGCAAACACACCACTCTCCTTGAGCAGATCACATGTGTAATTCGTGTTGAGAACCGATATCGCAACCCGCGTTGGATTGTTCGCCACCTGTATACAGGTGTTGATGATGCAGCCATTTGCCTTGTCGCCCAGCTTTGTGGACAACATGAAAATCCCGTATGATAAACTGTAGATCGCCTTTTTATCCATGATAATAACCTCCTTGTCAATCATAATTAATCAGTTATATAGATTTATTCTCAATAAGATATTTCTATAATACCACATTATCATGCAAAAAGCTCCCCCTGTTTATCACAGGGAGAGCTTTTATTTAGTGAATAAATCTATCTCTCAACAGATATTATGTCATTTATGCCGTTGTCTGATTCCTGATAAAATACTTTTATTTTATCCCCGCTCTGTATAAATATCAGTTCCTCGTTCTCTGAGAAATCCTGCTTGTATACATTGCCATTTTCATCCGTGATATACACATATGTCGTCTCATCCATGTTGATATATTTGATATCAGCTACCGTGATCTGTCTGTTTGGTATATCGTCCGTCATGCTCTGCGTACTCTTAAGTCCGTTCTCTGCCAGCAGCTTGTTGTATGCCGCAAGTGCGTCCTTCTGGGTAGTGCCTGTAGCTACAATATTGTACTTCTCCACATCGACAAGCGCATACATCTTTACCAGGCCACCGTTGTCCTTTAAGACCATGATGTAGGTTGGTATTCCGCTGATATTGATGAGTGATGGGAAGGATGCCTTATAACCAAGATGCTGTACCTGTCCCTCTGCCGATGACATGGCTGAGTATTCCTCTGCACCTGCCACCTTATAATATTTGCTCTCTCCTGTCCGGAGATTCATCAGAGCAAATCCTATGTTGGACTCGTCACCATTTACCGATGTGACACCTGTATATACCCACACATCGCCGTCCATAACCTTGTAACCATAATCATCCGTAGTCCTCTTGCAGCCCTTATTGCCAAATACGCTGTTCCAGTAGCCGCCTGAGAGCTCACCGTACCAGTCGTATTTCTGGCACACCAGGTCGCCATCATATACACGGTCCACCCAGTGTGGAACATCACTGACTTCATGATACTCTGTATCGCCCGTACACGGATCGCATATAACCACGCCCTTTACATCCTTTGCACCGAAGAGTCCTGCATGCGACTCAAGAACCGGACAGATGTAATATGGATTGCCATCGTCACTGAGCTCCAGATAGAAACCTTCAAATATATATGTCGGATAAGCCATCTGGACATGTCTGTACAGGTTGTTGTTGAAATACGCTGAAGGCGAATATACTATTGGCTTTTCAGTCTGTATATAGTGTGCCTCATTCTTTACCGGATCCACAAGAACATAACCCGGGATTCCGTTCTTCCTGTTGTTCATATATTTGATGAAGCCCGCATAATTGAGTGCTGCGACTTTCATCGGCGCGCCATTATAATCTATAGTGCTGTAATTGCCGCTGACCTCGTACTGGCTGACCACATCCGAGAGTGAACCGACGGCTCTCTCACCTATGATCCTCGCTGTGCTTGTATCCATCAGCGCAATGTCATTTATCTGCCTGCTCTCCGGGATATCTGTCTGGAAATCTCCATCCTCTATATTGATGAGACTTGCATACTTTGATGCACAAAACAGTTTGGATGACGCCGCCACCATAATGAGTCCGACCGCTATCATTATTACTACTATCCATGCTGCCGGTTTCGTTGCTTTCGTTGCGACACTTCTGGTATCATTACTCTCCACCGTGAAATCAAGCGTACAAAAGCCAACAAGCGCAACTGAAATGACCATCCATACCCAGAAACTTGTACTCTGTATATTGATCGCCGGTGTTGCCGCATAATAGTATATAAGCTCTCCCACAACAAGCACTGCAAATGCTATCGCATTCCATTTGCCGAGCCTTCCTGGGGGCTTTGCAAATATCTCCTTTGCCGCTCCTGTGCTTTTCTTTTTCTTTGTCTGTTTACCCATGTTGCCCTTCTTTCCAGCTTACCACGATCTGATTTTTCGCTGCATATACTTACCGGATCGTGTCTGCCATTAATCTATCTACTCCATATGTCTGCCCCATATATTATCATCTATTCCGATAAAAATATATATCTATCCGGTATATGTTATGCCTCGTATCGTTCTGCCAGTGAACGATTGTATATATGTGCTCTCCTGTGCTTTTTGTTATCCTTTTGCCTTCTCTATCCACTTCACAGCCTTCGCCAGCCTCTTCCCGGAATCGGCAAAATGTCCGCCTGGATTTATCTCATATATCACATCGTTGTCCTTCTTCAGCAGACCGCAAATCTCCTTTGTCCGATCCGCCACAGTTGCCATAAGTCTGTCTGACGTTCTCGATTCCTTGCCGCCGAGGCTGATGTATATACGTTTATTCGCTAGTGTCGGCTGGCTGTTTACATATTCCACAAATCCCGGATACCACATTGAACCTGAACATGTGACACACCCGGCAAATATATCCGTCTGATACATTGCCCAAAGTGCAAAAAGCCCGGCAAGCGAGTATCCCATGATATAAAGAGGTCTGTTCGCCTGACTTTGAATATCCAACTGCGGGATGACCTGCTGTTCTAT
>OCPV01001306.1_pt1 | contig 14053 bp, 10 predicted proteins | sample 1538511 | NCBI WGS metagenome assembly OCPV01 (sample SAMN04571704, study PRJEB22368) | human gut metagenome | biome: human gut; material: stool | host: Homo sapiens | place: Luxembourg | collected 2012-08-30 | reverse complement strand
CACGATTGGGCGATTTTCAATTCAGACAGGAGGTACTATCAGCGTATGCAGGAAGCGGGTACATACCTTGAGGGAGTTGCCGATGATACGCAGCAGCCCGAAATAAAGACAGTTGAGGACTTTCTGGACAGTATCGAAAATCAGCAGCTCTATCAGATTTTGATTAAGGTGGACAAACTGACCCTGCAAATCGCCTTGCTGAAGATACAAGGCTATTCCACCCGTGAAATAGCCCACTCTCTCAACATAACCGAGAAGGCTGTTTACAGGCGAATGGACAGGCTCAAAGAAAAATTAAAAAAGTTTTTTGAATAGAGGGGAAAATCGCAGTTCCCCACGGGCTACAGGGTGAGAGGAAAAAATCCTCACACCCTGTTTTCCTTTGTGTGGCGAAAACAGGATTGTTCCTTGTCAATCGAATAATCATTCGCCAAATACTTTCTCTTTGTGATTGTGATGAGCATAAGCGTGTTGAGAGGTACGCCACGACCTGCCGTAAAGCAGAGAGCGATAACTACCTACTCAAAATATCGGGCAGCTCCCGATTTCGCCGTAACCCACAAAGAGGATAATGATACTCCCGTCCAGTCACAGTCCGAGCGTGATAAAACCGTCGCAGGCAATGAGGGCGGCTCTGGCAGACCGTCAGTTGGGGTGGAACTCCCGTGGTGTCAGTTCGCTGCTGACCGTTTGGCGACTTCCCTGCGTGAAACGCATTTGCATCTTGGGGTGTCGAGGACAAATAGAGATGCTTCTATCATAAAAGCCAAATACAAGGCGGTCTATGGAAACAGAGAATTGTTTATGCTCTCCCGACCTTAAAAACTTCCTTGTGTTTGGCTGATTACATAGGCAGAGCTTACCTGCTTATATTCAGATAGGAGGTCAAACTAATGGATAAAACAATTAAGCGTGGTGACATATACTACGCAGACTTAAACCCTGTTGTCGGCTCGGAGCAAGGTGGGACACGACCTGTACTTGTTATCTCCAATGATATAGGAAACAGGCACAGTCCTACGGTCATTATTGCCGCCATAACAAGCCGTGTACGCAAAAAGAAGAAATTACCTACACACTTATATTTGGGGCAAATTGAGGGGCTTCCTGCGAACTCAATCATTCTCTTTGAGCAGTTACGCACGATTGATAAAAGCCGCTTGAAAGAACATCTCACACACCTTGATGAGCAGTATTTGAAATCGCTTGAATTTCCTCTCCTCATCAGTATCGGAGTTGAAAAAAGGAGGAGCTTATGAACTTTGGAGATATATATGCGTTAGTCTTAAAAGAATACCCAGATATTTTAACCGTTGATGAAATGAGCAAGGCTCTTGGTGTCAGCACAAAAACAGGTTATCAATTACTTCGTGAAAACAAAATAGAACACTTGAAGGTGGGCAGAGCGTACAAAGTACCGAAAGCTCATCTTCTTTCTTATTTGCGGTTAGGTCTGCGAAATGCGGAAAATTAAAGAATTTGCACATTCGACTTCTTTGGCTTAAATTGCTACAATGTATATGGTCAACAGCAGAAGTCGGTGCTACGCAAAGGAGGTTATATTTATGGTAGCAGGACATCTGCAAGAGAAAAAAGGCTATTTTTATATGGTTTTGAGCTATCCCGATGCTGCGGGAAAAAGAAAAACGAAATGGTTGCCGACAGGATTGCCTGTCAAGGGAAATAAAAAGAAAGCGGAAAAGATGCTGATGGAAACAAGGCAGACCTTTGTGCCTGAGTGCAAACCCATACAGGAAGATATACTGTTTTCGGATTTTCTGCTTCAATGGTTGGAAATCGCAAAGCCGACCATCGCACTTACCACATACTCATCGTACTCAGGTATGGCAAAGAGCGTTATCATTCCGTATTTCAAGGAAAGAAAAATCACACTTTCCGAAATAAAGGCGACAGACATTCAGGCTTTTTATATGAAACAGTTGAAGCGAGTAAAAGCCAACACGGTTATCCACTACCATTCCGTTATCCATAGGGCTTTGAAATATGCCGTAAAGATTGACCTTATTTCTGTCAATCCTGCGGATAAAGTGGAACGACCTAAAGCTGATAAGTTTATCGGCAGCTTCTATGACAGCAACGAGGTACAGGCATTATTTGAAGCCGCCAAAGGAACGCTGATTGAAATACCGATTTTTCTTGGTGCGTTCTATGGATTGAGGCGAAGTGAAGCTCTGGGATTAAAATGGGACGCTATTGATTTTCAAAACAATACGATTACCATTAGACACACCGTTACTTCCTGCAACCTTGACGGCAAGCATATCCAGATAGCACAGGATACGACCAAAACCAAATCGAGTATGAGAACGCTGCCCCTTGTTCCTGCGTTCAAAGAGAAGCTGCTAAAGCTCAAGGAACAGCAGGAAGAATACAGGCGGGTATGCGGACGATGCTACAACAAAAAGTATTTGGAGTATATCTGCGTAGATGAGATGGGGACATTGATTTCTCCGCACTATCTCACAGCATCATTTCCAAAGCTGCTTGAAAAGAACAATTTGCGCCACATTCGTTTCCACGACCTGCGTCATAGTTGTGCTTCGCTGCTTCTTGCGAACGGTGTTCCTATGAAGCAGATACAGGAATGGCTCGGACACAGCGATTTTTCAACTACGGCAAATGTATATGCCCATTTGGATTACAATTCCAAGCTGTCATCGGCTGACGCAATGGTAAACGGTCTGAGTGGTGCATTAGAGGTTATTTCATAGCTTCTGTGGCGTATCGCTTTACTAAGGATACGCCAACTACATATCCAGAGTTCAAATCTCAGAAAATTTAGGAGAGAACTACCGATTTTCAGGAGAGAACTCACGGAAAAATCCCAAAGGTGCAGAAAAAAGAAAAAGCCTGCAAACGGCAAAAACCGCTTGCAGACTGAGTTTTCTGGCGGAGTGGGTGGGATTCGAACCCACGGTACCCGAAGGTACAACTGATTTCGAGTCAGTCCCGTTATGACCACTTCGATACCACTCCGTGTATTTATCTTCACATCAGCCCTCAAAAACACCTCGGAAAAAGGAGAGAACTGATGGAGAGAACTAAGGGATATTCACTTTTCAATGATAGCTGAAAAACCCCGTAAAATCAAGGTTTTTCAGAGGTGAGCTTCCAAAAAGGTCATTCGTTTTCGAGTCAGGCCCGTTATGACCACTTCGATAACTCTCCGTATTCGATTTATTGAGCTCAACAAAGAGCTTATATATTTTACCAAACGTACATACCTTTGTCAAATGATTTATTCAAATATTTTAATTTATTGCAATCAATAAGGGTTTTGTGCCTACACAAAACGGATTTGCATGGTAAAATCCGTCAATGTTTGCGCAAAAACGGAGATTACAGCATCATTTCAGATAAAAAAGTCTTCTATCGGCACAGTAAAAGTAAAGGTGAACGATTTTATACGAATGCATTATTGCATTCCGTATTTTGTCTTAATCCGTTCAAGAACCGAGCCTATAGGCTTTGCAAGCACTATTATAAATGCAACATTGGAAACTACATAGGTAAGCGTAACGGGCACAGCCGACGTAACAGCGGCAATATACCGCGTCAGATTAAACGTGCCGTCATACCAAAGGGTTGTATAAATATCCATAAGCAAAGAATACAGCACTCCCGAAACGGCACTGTAAATTATTCTGAACACAAGACTCTTTTTAAGCTGCGGAGCGAAAACTCCGGCTATAAGCCCGACTATACCCCACGAAAACATCTGGAACGGTGTCCATGGACCCTGCCCAAAATAAAAATTCGATATTACGGCGGTCAGCGCACCCGTCATAAAGCCTGCCTGTGGGCCGAAATACATCGCTGTTATTATAACGAGTGCCGTCACCGGTTTTACGCTGGGTGCCCACGCAAAAATAAGTCTGCCGACTGCCGACAACGCGACCATAACAGCTATTAAAATCATTTCCTTTGTACCGCTTTTTCCCTTTTCAAAGGCGAGAAAAAACGGAACGCACGAAAGCACTGCAACGCAAAGCGATATCCATGCATACTGTTTATCTTTAAACACTGTGGCACCGAGCAAAACCGCCGCAGGCACCAAAATGCACGGAAAAATATACGAAAGCCATTTTTTAACCATTATCTTCTCCGTTTCCGCGACAGCACTCAGCCGCCTCTTCACTCGTTATCGCTGTGGGACAAAGCGGACGGGCTATGCGGTTCGCCGCCGTCGTATAAAAATTATTTTCTGCGAAAAACGAATTCGGCGCATCGGAAGAAACGATTTCGCCGTCAAAGAACAGCGCGCACCTATCGGCGCCGACAGCGGCAAACTCAACATCATGAGTTACCATAACAACCGTTATTCCGTCCGATTTAAGCTTCTTCAATACATTCAAAAGCGAGGACTTTGAAAAGGCGTCAAGTCCCTTTGTCGGTTCGTCCAAAAGCAGTATTGTAGGCTCTGAAAGCAATATTTTCGCAAGGGCGCATTTTTGCTGTTCACCGCCGCTGAGGTCATAAGGATGTTTCGTAAGCAAATCCGTTATACCGAGTTTTTCGGAAATATCGCGTATTTTTTCTTCGCGCTCTTCTTTTTTATACTCCATCGCCTTGAGCATTTCTTCGAGATCGCCCGAAACGGTATCCTTTAAAAATACCGTCTGCGGATTTTGCGGCAGATATGCAAGCTTCTTTCGGTACAGCGAATTGCCCTTATAATCCTTGATTTTTTTGCCGTCTATCTTTATTTTGCCGCGGTACGGCTTATTAAGGCCCGAAATGACATTCAGCATTGTCGTTTTTCCCGTACCGTTGCCGCCGAGAATACAAATTATTTCGCCGCGATCCGCTTTAAGATTTACGCCGCGCAGAATGTCTGGCAAATCTCTTTCATATCTGAACCAAACATTTTTAAGCTCGATTGCCGTATCGGTTTTATCGGAATATTCTGATTTATCACCGTCGGAAAAGTCTATATTCCTTTTGAAATTGCGTCTGAAAAACTCCTGCCCCTCTTTAACCGTAAGCGGGCAGACTTCGTCCGACGAGAGCAGATTATAAAGCCTTACGGCACTCGGAAGACCCTTGAGCATAGGATGCTCGGGATTTATTTTTTTAAGATTTTTGCCGACGGCACGCGGTGAATCATATAAAAGCACGCAGCCGTTTTCCATAAGCAAAACCTTGTCGGCTATCGGGAAAACGTCCTCAAGACGGTGCTCTACCAAAAGCACGGTAATACCGAATTCGGTATTCAGCTTCTTAAGCGTCGCTATAAAATCAGCCGCGGCTATGGGGTCAAGCTGACTTGTGGGCTCATCTAAGATAAGCACCTTGGGCTGCATTACCATAACCGACGCAAGATTTAAAAGCTGCTTCTGACCGCCCGAAAGCTCGTCGGTTTTTTTGCGGAACCAATCCTGTATGCCGAAATAGCTCGCCATCTCGCCCACTCTGCGGCGAATTACGTTTTGCGGCACACCGAGATTTTCAAGGCCGAACGACAGCTCGTGCCAAACCTTGTCCGTAACTATCTGATTATCGGGATTTTGCCCGACAAACCCTATGGCACATGCACTCTCGCGAAGGCCGAGGGAATCGATGCTTTTCCCGTTATAGAGTATCTCGCCGCTCTTTTCACCTGCGGGAGCAAGCTCGTTTTTAATCAGCTTTAAAAGGGTGGTCTTTCCGCAGCCCGTTGCGCCGCATATTACAGTAAAATCACCCTGCCCGATATTAAGAGAAATATTGTGAAGAGTGTCTTTTTCCGCCTTGGGGTAACGGAAATTCAAATTTTCGATATGTAATATTTCCACTTTAAATTCTCCTTTACCTCAATAAAAAACGGAAGAAACGATAATATAAAAAACGAAATGTAAGTAATTAACGATTTTAACGAAAGGCTGATTTTGCCGAGCTCCGGATAAAATGTAAAATCGATGCTTCCGCTGCCGACGCCTATAAGTACGGCAACAAAAAGCAATAATCCCGACAATAAAACCGCCGCGTCTCTCGCCCCGAATTTAAACAGCGAAAAGTTTGTTCTGCCGTGCAGACCGTATCCGCGCGCTCTCATAGATGACGACAGCTCCATGGAATTTTCAAGCGACCACGAAATCATCGCCGTAAAAACACGTATTCCGCCGCGTAATCTGTCAACATAGCTTTTTTGCGAATATAGCCCCATTGCCTTTTGCGCTCTGCTCACATTTTTCATCTGTCTTTTAAACATCGGAACAAATCTGAGAGCCATTGAAAGCACAAGCGACATTTTCGGAATAATTCTGCCGAACAGATACAAGAATTTATCCTCGGTCATAATTTCATTATAGCACTTGCACCAAAACAGCACTCCGACAACCATCACCGAGATAAAAACGCCGTAAACAACCGCTTCAAGCGTTACCGGGTTACCGTTCATAAAGAAAAGCGGAGTAACGCCGTTATGCGAAAACAGAGGATTTGTAACAGCCACAAGCAGAAAAAGCGGAAGATAAAAGCCCATATCGCTTAAAATAGCCTTTTTCCTCACGAGCATAAGCGAAAACATAATGCCGCCGAGGAGTGCTGTGAGCTGTATTACGGGATTCCATACAAACATAGCCGTTAACAGCACAGATATAAAATATGTAAAAGTAACAGCCGGATGATATCCGCCGAAAGCTTTCATCCCGTTTCATCTCCCATCCATATACAGCCGACGTCCTTGCCGAGATCGCAGGTATAGACCCATGCTATTCGGTCGCCGTCCTTCAGTTTGTATTTTGAGCATCCGTAATTCGGAAATTCGCCGTTCACCTGATACATCCAACCCGAAAGCGGTCCGCAGGAAAATTCGTACAGATAATTTATACCCTGAACGTATACGCTGCCATAGCTGTTTTTATCGGCACCCTGATACTCCATCTGTATTTTATTATACCTTACCGCCCTGTCAAGTATATCAAAAACGGTGTCGCCGGGTCTTAACACATATTCGGTTTCCGGCAATATAACGCCGTTTTGCGGCACGTATTTATCGGATTGCAGGGCTTTGTCAAGCTCGTCGTAATTTTGAAGCACGGTATCACAGCGAATACTGATAAAAACCGTCTCGCTCTGCGGGGTTATATCGTCGATATGAGTAAGGTAGTACTCGTCAACGGACTGAATGTTTGTGCCGTGAATCAATACAGCTATTATCAGCGCCAACGACAGGAGCGCCAAAATATCTTTTTTCAATTATGACCCCCCTTCCGCGAGAAAAAATTACCGCATTTCGTCGTCTTCATCCTTATACATTGCCGCAAGCTCCTCCATTTCGAGAGTTTTTTTCATCTTACGGCGTCTGATTCTTATAATTATAAACACGGTAAGTCCTACCGCTAAAACAAACAGTACAACAGATATTACTATGGCGCGAACGATATTGTCAAGCTTTGTCTTTGTCTTGATGACATCCTCCCAACGCTCGATTTTTGCTCTGTCATATTCGCTGAGCGCGTTATAGCGTTTAACGATTTTATTCACCTTGCCCCTATCCTTGAGCGTGATTTTATCAAACGGATAAAGCTCGGCTTTAATGTCGTCGTTCAGCGAATCTATTTCCGCCTGAACCGCGGCAATTTGCTCCTTTGCCGAAACAAGCTTTCGGAGATATGCGTCTTTACCGTCAAAATCTTCACTCCTTTCGAGCTTATCAAGCAATGTTACAACCAAAACATACTGCTCCGTAGTGAGTTTTTCGGGCAGGGAGTCAACCATTGCACGGTCGGAATCGGTAAAATACAAAATGGCGTCGTCGTTTGCGTCATCATCCGAAAACACAATCACCGCGGTTTCACCCGCTATTTCCGAAACGTCTATTCCGCGTTTTTTGGCTTCATCGGACAAAGTCCAATAATTGCTCACGTAGCACCGCTCTGTTTCGGGCAACGAATAAAAAACCGCAAGAAGCTCGCGAAGCGTTTGTTTATCGGTCTTATTGCCGATTTTTGAAATGTCGGAAGTAAGGTCGTTTATTCGCGATTTAAGCGCGGAGCTCTGCTCTTTTCTGAAATCGAAAAGAGTTCTCATACCGTTTTTTTGCCGCCAAAGAGATGCCATGGTATAAAGGGTCTGCTCCGACGCCATGGTATTTGATTTATCGGGCAAAGATGTGGGATTGTCGGGGTCGTAAGTAAACGAATGGACAAATCCGCCGTCCGTCATTCTGTAACGCATTATACCGTCAAAAAGGGTGTTGCCGTTTTTTATGAAACGGCTGTCCGAGAGAGGGTCGATATTAAGACTGCACAGCGCCACCGCCACCCAATCAGTACTCTCTACATTCTGAGTTCCCCAACTTTTGTAGTCGCCCGTGTCGAGTTGCAGACGTGAAAGGCACAAAACCGCTTCATCGACAACCTCGTGCACCGTTTTGCTCTCATCGGCGGACAACGCTTTTCTGTGATAAGAATATATTTTTTCGGAATTATAATATGGTGCGAGTGCCGTTATCGCCATAGCGGTAATATCGGGGTCTGCATCATCCGAGCTCAGGGCAAATCCGCCGTCGGAAAGCTGCTTTGAAATTATTTCAACGATTATATCGTCGCGGGTGTTGTACGCTCCGTCAGGCACAGCATAGCGCATACTGTCAAGAGTTATAAGCCCCCATATCCAGCCGTTTATGCCCTGTCTTCCGAGCGGCGTTGTCTTGCCGCGGTCGTAGGTTCCGTCCGCTATCAGATTTATCGGCGCGCCGTTTTCGTCGGTTCCGAAATTTGTCGGGTCGCCGCCCATAGCGAGAACGGCGAGTGCTATTCTGTGCCACTCTGTTGCCTTTGCGGCACTGAGCCTTCCGCTTTCGCGATAACGCTCCTCTACCCTGTCTTTTATGACCGCAAGGTAGCCCTCGTTGTTATCCTGTATTCCGAGTCTGCCGAGAGCTATGGGATACCAATCCCCCGGAGTAGTACCCGCATTTTCCAAATATTTATCGTTAATCAAATATCCGTCGGGTTCCGAGCCGTTATCGGCTTTTTTCCATGCGATAATACCGTCCGCGACGCTAAGGAAATTGTCGGACGTATACTCCTTATTCTCTTTTGCCGATACGATAAAAGAAATTGAGGATATAACACACAGGACGCATAAAAACACCGAAATAACACGTTTTGTCATTTTTGGGAAGAGCTCTCCTTAACAGATTTTTCTTTTTCGCCGTTTTTGCGGCGTTTCTTTACATAAAACACAATAAAGCATACTCCGCCTGCCAAAACGATAAATGCCGATACCGAACAAATTACCGTGACAAGCGTTTTTGATTTTTTGTTTTTCGACAATGATACGGCGTTTTCCGTGCTCTCTTCGCTCTCGGAAAGAGCCTCTGAAGCTTCGGTTATCTCCTCCGTTTCCGCATCGGTCTCGGAAAAAGCGGATTCCTCCGCAGCCGAAGCCGCGACAGCGTCGGCAGACCCACCGGAAGCGGCAGCTGCCGCGCCGCCCGACGCATTCTTGCCGCCTAATGCCGCACCGGAGGACACATGAGCGCCGCTGCCGCCGACGGACAAAGGAGCATCCGCAGGAGCGGAGTTTGTTTCCGACCCCGGATTTTGAAGTGCCGAATTGATAGCGGAAACCGCGTTATCGACCGCGCTTTGCGAAGCGTCAAGCGTCTCGGCAACGGATAATGCCGCGGCGTATGCATTTTTTACATTTGAGCGCGTTATAAGACCCGAATAAATGGTTCTTTCTATTGCCTTTGTAAGCGAGTCCTTATTCGCCACCGAAAAATAACCGGATTTCGGCTGATTTTCGACATTCGGAATTGAGGTTCCCATAGCACCGAAGCCGCCTATATCCGCTCCGTAGCCGAGAGTGAACTGTACTCTGACGATATCTCCGTCGGAAAGGTATGTATCGGCAAAACCGACATTCGGGAAAACGTTGTTGACGGAATACATCCAGCCCGAGCCGTTTGTTATTACAAATTCACCGAGATGGCCTTTCCAGTTTTTCTCATAATCGCCGGGGTCATAAAACGTCATTGTGCTTTTAAGATGCGGCACCAAAACAGACGGTATTGTCGGTGAAATTCCGAGTGCTTTCGGAGACGAAGCGGACGAGCTTCTCTGATAATTGTTATATCTCGCCGCAGACGCCGTACCGTCGGCTACATATGCGAGGTAAAACGAAGAGCTTACGCTGCCGCCGTAATAACCCACATATCCGTTTTCGTTAAGCAGGCGCAAAAGCTGCTGAGCGGACGTCTCGCCCTCGTATATATTTACTTTTTGGGGATACACGAGATATCCGCAGCCTATGGTGAACATTTCGACGCTCCAAACAGCCGTGCCGATTTTTTCGCCCTGCCGCGCTTTCTCGTAGTTAATGTGATATGTAAGCTGCTTTTTTCGCCCGCCGTCGGACGATGCCGAAACGACAACCGTGTTATCGCCCTCAAAGGTAAAGTTAAGGGTATAGCTTGATTTTTCGTTATCGTCCCATGTGGGCGAAAGCTTTTCGCCGTTAAACGTAACCGTCGCTTTTATTTTTTCGCCTGACGCATTTCTCGCCCATACGTCAAATGTCTTTTTGCTTCCGCGCTGAGTTGTATTGTCGGAAAGCGTAGTTCTGAGCGTAGGGCCTGCCGCGGCAAAAACCTGAGACGACGGCAGAATAAGCAAAAAACACATAAAAAAGCAAATAAGAGCTCTTTTGGTTTTGTTTTTATCCGTGGTATATACCTCCCTTGCAAAATGGATCCGCCGATAATCGGCATTTTTCGGTTTAGAGTAAGCGATGTACCCGCCGGAGACAAAATGCCCCGTCGGGTACGTAATCAATCCGTCTTATTCTTCGTCCTTTTTGCGTTTGGCGGTAACAGCCGTTGCCGCAGCAAAAGAAGAGAACATTAAAAATGCAACCGCCGCATTTCCGATTCTGCCTGTTTTGGGAATTGAAACGCCCTTAATATCCGTATCGGCGGTATTTCCGGAATTTGACGTATTCCCGTCTGTACCCGGTACCGACGGTACATTGACATTTCCGTTGTCATTGCTACCGAGTGACGAATCTGTCGGAATTTCGTCAAGTGCCGCCTTGGCTTTTATCAAAGCGGTATTCACTTCGTCCTTATTCTTCGCCGCACTTATATCAGCCATACCTTTTTCGAGAGCCTTGTTAAATGCCTCACGATTGAGTGTGTAATCCGAAGCGTCCTTGTAGCTCTCGAGCTGCTCGAGTGCTGTCTTTTTGGCTTCTTTGAGGCTTATTATTTCGGAAAGCTCTTTTTCGGCGTTCAAAAGCACATCAAGATTTGAAACGTACGGCTTTAAATCGTCGTCGAGATTGTCATATGCGTTTCTTGCCTCGTTTATTTTAACGCCGCTGTCCGCCGTTACATCGCCGATGTCGTTGATTTTTTCGACAACCTCGTTTACATCGTCGGCATCAAAAGTCTTTTGCCAATAAAGGATCGGATAGCCGCCGTTTACAAGAGAATATTCGTCTTCTTTGAATTTTTCGCCGAGAAGCGCGAGGAATTCGGGAGATTTCATAAACTCGGTTGTCTCGCCTGTGGTACTTCCGTCACCGTTTCCGATTCCGTTCTCTGTAACGGAAGAGTCATAATAGCATTCTTGGACCCTGTTATCATTTGTGAGCGAGCCTGCTATTGCGCCTGCCTGACCGTCGGATGAGGAAGTTATTTTACCTGCGTTATAGCAATTGACTATGGTGTGGCCGTCCTGAGCCTGTCCTACAATGCCGCCGAGTGAATAAATACCGTTTATGCTTCCGAGGTTGTAGCAGTTGTCTATGGTAACCTCAACCGAAGTATTACGTCTTGTAGTATCGAGATGTCCTACAATACCGCCTGTATGGCCGCTGCTTGCATAAAGCGAGCCTACGTTGTAGCAGCCCGTGATATTACTCTTGCCGCCGTCGCGCACTGTACCGACTATACCGCCCATGTAACCGCTGCCGTAAATATCGGCACCGTTCCAGCAGTTTATAAAGTCTGCGCCGTTACTCCATTTGGCGATACCGCCGAGGAACGAAGTGTATGTATTTTCTTTGCCGATTTCGCCGCTTGCGACACCGACATTCTTAATTACGGCATTTTGGCAGACAATTCCGAAAAGTCCGCCGCGGAGAGAAGTAAGATTGTCTATGACATATCCGTCGCCGTCAAATACACCGTCAAACTGATTTCTGTCAGAGCCTATCGGGGTCCAGTTGTCATAGTCGCTGAGGTCGATATTATCGGTCATTTCAAAGTAAACACCGGTAGTTGCCATAAGCTTGGTATTTACGTAATATGACAGATTGTAAAGGTCCTCTGCCGTGCTTATAAGGTACGGTGAAGTCTCGGAGCCCAAGCCCTCCCACGGGATTTTATCCTTTACCGTAACTGTTACAAAGGTCTTGAGTTTACCGCTCTTTATACATACCTTTTGAGTTCCGACTTCAAGTGAATCACCGGAAATTATCTCATAATCCGTTACGGGCTTTTGCGCTCCGTCGCTGTAATATGCGGTAACCTCCATGCCGGCAGCGTCAAAAGAGTCGCCGTCATAATATTCGGTCTTATCGGGTGCTTTTGTAACCGCGATAGAAGTGATGTACGGCGTATTTGAGTCAAGCTCTCCCTCGCCGCCGACAAGCTCTATTGCCGAAACAAGAGCCGAATAATTATTTACGTATCTGCGTTCGTTTTCGGGAACCGCACGGAATTTTGCGAGTGCGCTCTTTGCCGCAGACTTATAATTTGCGTCCGTCGGCAGAGGAAGAGCGTCTATGGCGCTTACTGCGTCCGTGATTGCCGCTTTGGTTTCCGCGCTCCAGTCGCCGCGCATATCATAAAGCGCTCTCATCTTATTTTCAAATCTCCAATAAGCTACGAGAGCGTAAGTTGCCTGATCGTTTGCCATACTGTTCCAGCCGTTGCCGACAACATGGCAGAAGCCGCCGTTTGTATCGCGGAATCTCAGAAGTCCGTCAAGGAGCGTTAAGCCGTCGGAGGTTATAAATCTGCTGTCCTTTTGGGGGTCGATTCCGACAGAAGTCAGCGCAACTATAACCTGAGCTATACTTTCGGAGTTATCGGTATTCCAGGAAGTAAAGCCCGCTTTATCGTTCATCATTGAGCCTAAGCGGTCAAATGCTTCGTCCACGCATTGACGAACCGTTTTTGAAACTTCGTCGCCCGAAATTTCATTTTTATATGTATACACGGTATCGTCATTGTAATAAGGAGCGAGCGCCTGTATTGCCATAGCGGTAATATCGACATCCGACGATGAACCGTAACCGCCGAGAACCCAGCCGCCGTATTTATTGCCGTCTACGCCGTCGGTAAGCTGCATTTTAAGTATTTCTTTTATGAAAAGCTCACGCTGATATGCGGCGTCGCTCGGAACCTCATACATACCGGTATCAAGAGCAATAAGACCCCATATCCAGCCGTTTATACCCTGTTTGCCGGGACCGCCCTTTACCTTGCAGTTATAGCTGCCGTCCGCGATAAGATTTATCGGCTGACCGTTATATGTTCCGAAGCTTGTGGGGTCGCCGCCGAGAGCCGCTATTGCAACAACGCCTCTGTGCCACTCGGTAGCCTTTACGCTGTGAAGTGTACCGCCGTTTTCGGTGTATGTCTTTTCGATGTATGACTTCATGGCATTGAGATAGTCGGTGTAGCCTGTGCCGTCGTCGATAAGATAAGTATATTTTCCGTCTACGGAATCGAAATATCCGTAACGACCCATAGCAAGTGCCATCCAGTCGGTAGCCGTAGAGCTGGCGCCTGACATATAGCTTTCATTGCCCAAAAGAGTGTCGGCGGAAGTGAGCCCCGCTTTGGTCTTTGAGCTCTTGACTGCCTCTTTAATGTAACCCGAAAGCTTTGCCGAAAGCTCGGTTCCCTCGCTGAACGAAGGACGAACGGGCTTATCTGCGGAAACAAGGCTTTCCCAAGCAAGCTTCGGATTTGTGTCGCCCGAAACAAATGCCGAACCGAGCATAGTCTCGGTTACTAAGTCAACCTTTACCGCACCGTCAACATCGCCTTTATTGCCTGTTGCCGCGAAAGACGAGGTTGAGAGATAAT
>OCPV01001272.1_pt1 | contig 14295 bp, 19 predicted proteins | sample 1538511 | NCBI WGS metagenome assembly OCPV01 (sample SAMN04571704, study PRJEB22368) | human gut metagenome | biome: human gut; material: stool | host: Homo sapiens | place: Luxembourg | collected 2012-08-30 | reverse complement strand
ACATGACCCTTCGGGTATGAACCGAATGCTCTAGCCAACTGAGCTACTTCGCCATATGCGACGATATTTATTATACTGATTGTTTAGTAATTTGTCAAGATAAAATACAAGAAATTTTAAATTTCTTGTATTTTATTCTCTTTCTTGTTGTTCTTTTTCAACTTCTTTTTGTGTTTGAACCTTTATTTCTGGAGTTTTAGTTATTTTCATTTCTCTAGTTTTCTTTTTCTTATTTGTCATTCCTTTTTGCATTCTTTCCATATCTATTTTATATTTATCAGCTTTTTTTTCAGCTGATTTTGTTGCATCTTCTAATATTTTTATTTGCTCTTTAGATAAACCATTATCTATATAAAAATCATTTTCATCTTTTTCTTTAACTGTTGTTCCAAAGAAACTAGAAAAAAGCCCTTTCCAATCGGTTTTTTTAGTTCTTTTCATTGTATTTTCCATTTTAATCCTTGAGTGTTTACTCAAGTTTCACCTCTTTCTTATTATTAATACATAACTATTTTAACATAAAATAGTTTTAAAATCAACTGTTTTACAAAATTTGTAAGAAATTTATCAGTTAAATTTAATAAGAAAGATTTTTTATTTATTTAAATTTGTTTTTTAAAGTTTAACTCTCCTATTTCTTCTGTTGGAACATATCCTGGTTTTGCAGAAATAACATCTGGAATTCTATTTACAACTGATGCACAAGTAAGTTCTACAGTTGATGGTCTATTTATTATTAAAGTTGTATTTGGTTCTCCTTCAATTGTCCATTCATTTTTATCAAAATCTTCTTTTGAATATACTTTTCCTATACATTGTGTTTCTAAAGTTATTCCTTCTTCAGTTTCTGTTGTAACTACTGCACTCATTCCTGTTGCATCTCCTGCTTTTACCGTCATACCTAAAGTTTCAGAATATATATCTTCTTTATATGTTTGTGGTACTGTTACTTGTGTTTGAGATTTTACAGTTAGTCCTAGTTTACCACATAACCATCCATTTACATTCCACATATATGATGGTAAATATTCTCCATTGTCTATCATTTTTTGTCTTTCTTCATTTGATATTTTATCTACTGAAGCAACTTGTTTATCAAACTCATCTAATGTTAGACCTGCACCATGTGCTTTTGCTAAAGCTATTCCATAATCTTCAACATTATAGCTAGAAGAACCTTTTATTTTTGTTATTTTTTGTGTAGAACCTGCAATACTTGAAATCAATTGTCCCCAATATATATCTTGATATCCGCTTCCTGTAATTGTACAATTAGTCTTTTTTGCCATTTCATCTAATTTTTTAGTGATACTTGGATTAGAGTTCATAGGGAAAAATGCTTCTTCACAAGTAGTTATTGCATTTACTCCAAGTTTTGCACATAACATTAAAGCATCTTCAACATCAGAAATCAAACTCATTGTAGTAACTATTGCAACATCTGGTTTTGTATTTTTAATCATTTCTTCTGCTTGTTCTACTGAAACTACTTTTACACCTTTGTTTTCTGTTCCAATAATCTCTCCAATGTCTTTTCCTATAACATCTGGATTAACATCTATTGCACCTACAATTTCTCCTCCTTTTTCATAAACATATCTCATTGTGTATTTGCTCATTTTCCCGCATCCATATTGAATAACTTTTGTTTTACTCATAATAAATCTTCTCCTTTCCTTATAGATAAATTATATACTTTTTTTCATTTTTTATACAAGCCTTTTTTATAATCAGCACATTATATTATGTCAAAAAATCAGACTTTATATTCTAAAGCCTGATTTTATTTTATATTTCATATTTTAATAATTCTCTTAAAACATTTGCTGACCTTCTTGATGCTAATCTTACATTTTCATCAAATGTTTTTGCATTTTTTCCATCTGGTACATCTGATACGGTTCTTATTACTAAAAATGGCATTTCTTCTAAGTAACATACTTGTGCTATTGCACCACATTCCATATCTACTATATCTGCATCAAATTTAGTTCTTATTTTCTCTTTCATATATTTTTCTGTACAAAAAATATCTCCTGTTGCAACTATTCCTAGTTTTATTTCATAATTTCTTTCTGGCATTTTATTTACTGCTTCTTTTAGTTTTTCTAGTAAAGTATCATCACATTTTACATAGTTTCCAATACCTGTTATATATCCTTTACTATGACCAAATGCTGTTATATCAAAATCATGTTGTACCACAGTTCTACCTACTATCAAGTCTCCTATTTTTAATCTAGGATTTATTGCTCCTCCTGTTCCTACATTTATTATACAGTCTAACTTAAAATTATCTATCATGATTTGAGTTAGTCTTGCGGCATGAACTTTACCTACTCCACATCTTGCAAGTACACATTTTTTATCTTTTATTTTTCCTACATAAAAGTCTACATTATGTATTCTTTTTACCTCTTCTTCTGTCATTAGTTTTTCTACTTCTTCAAATTCTTCTTCCATTGCAGTTATTATTCCTATTTTTTTCATATACATCACCGCCTTTTTCCTTCGCATTTATTATATCTTACTTTAGGCTTTAAATCAATATTTTTGAAAAAGACTTGCAACATTTTAAGTTTTAGTATAATATAATACCATAATTGGAAGATGCAAAAGAAAATTACTGAATTAAATAACGAAAGGAGTGAAATTGTTTTTTATTTATATATAGCGCCTGAGCATAATTTTATGCTGACGAGGTCTAGGGTTTATCGAAATATTCGGCGGGTACCCTAGTGGCTTTTGCTTAAAGTCAACAGTATTAATTAAAAAGCAGTAGTGATGCTGTAACAATAATTAATATAATTAAGCTTTATTTTGCATGCTTTCAATTCCATATTAACATTAATTTTAAATTTAAGGAGGAATTGTAAATGTGTGGAATTGTAGGTTATATAGGAAATAAAAAAGCAAGTCCTATACTTATTAATGGACTTTTAAGATTAGAATATAGAGGTTATGACTCTGCTGGTATTTCAACATTAGAAAAAAACGGAATCTCTATTATGAAAGATAAAGGAAGGGTAAAAAATTTATATAATTTACCTGGAATTGATGATTTAGAAGGAACAATTGGTATTGCTCATACAAGATGGGCAACACATGGAAAACCTTCAAAAGAAAATGCTCATCCTCATATGGATAATAGCAAAACATTTAGTGTTGTTCATAATGGAATTATTGAAAACTATAATGAATTAAGAGAATTTTTAACTAATAATGGATATACTTTTTACTCTAACACTGATACAGAAATAATACCAAATCTTGTTCATTATTATTACTCTAAAGATACAAATAATGATGAACTTAAATTTTTAAGAGCAGTTAAAAATGCATGTTCTGAATTATCTCGGAAGTTTTGCAATTGAAATTCTTTGTAAAGATTATCCTGATAATATGATTGTTATTAGAAAAGATAGTCCTTTAGTAATAGGCAAAGGTGATGGAGAAAATTATCTTTCTTCTGATATTCCAGCAATACTTTCATTTACTAGAAATTTCTATTTATTAAATGATTTTGAGTATGCTGTTTTATCAAGAGATACTATTAAATTTTACGACAAAGACTTAAAAACAATAAATAAAAAAACAGAAACTATTGAATGGAACGCATCTGGTGCTGAGAAAGATGGTTATGATGATTTTATGTTAAAAGAAATTTATGAACAACCTACAGCAATCAGAGAAACAATTGGTTCTAAACTTAATGAAAATCTTGTTTGTGAATTTGAAGAATTAAATTTCACAAAAGAATATTTAAAAAACATAAATAAAATATATATTGTAGCATGTGGTACTGCAATGCATGCAGGTCTAGCAGGTAAAAATATTATAGAAAAACTATGTAAAATTTCTACAGAGGTTGATATTGCTTCTGAATTTAGATATAGAGACCCATTAGTAGATGACAAAACTCTATGTGTCTTTATTTCACAATCAGGTGAAACAGCAGATACAATAGCAGCTTTAAAACTTGCAAAATCAAAAGGTTCAAAAACAATTGTAATTACTAATGTAATAGGTAGTTCAATTACTCGTGAGGCAGATTATTCTATATATACTCATGCAGGACCGGAAATCGCAGTTGCTTCTACTAAAGCATATACTTCACAAGTTGTCTTAATAGCACTACTTTCAATCTATTTTGCAGATGTTTTAAATATGGATAATCCTGAAATAAAAAATCTAAAAAAAGAAATTTTATTATTACCTAAAAAGATTGAAGAAGTATTAGAAAATGTAGAAAATATAAGAAATTTTGCTAAAAAAGTTTATCAAGAACAAGACATCTTTTTCTTAGGTAGAGGAATTGACGAAACTACTGCAAGAGAAGCATCTTTGAAACTAAAAGAAATTTCATACATTCATTCTGAAAGTTATGCAGCAGGTGAATTAAAACATGGTCCAATAGCTTTAATTGAAAATGGTGTAACTGTTGTTGGAATTATGACTGATTCAAAATTAGTTGATAAAATGGTAAGTAATCTACAAGAAGTTATTACAAGAGGAGCTAAAACTTTAATTATTACAAATCAAGATATTGATGAAAAATTATTTGATGTAACAATAAAAATTCCTGATACTAGTCCTTTTATCTCTCCAATTTTAGCAATTATTCCATTACAATTATTTGCTTACTATATTTCAAAAGAAAAAGGATTAGATGTAGATAAACCAAGAAACTTGGCAAAGTCTGTAACAGTTGAATAGCAAAAAGAAGGTTTTATGCCTTCTTTTTTTCATATTTAAAACTTATCCAATTAATAATCTCACAACAATTAAACAAACAACTCCTGGGAGTCCTAAAAGTCCGCACTAATATGCTTGTAAAAATATTTAATCCTATATGAAATCCAAATCCAGCTCCAATTAAATTTATAATATAAATTACTATTCCTCCTAATACTGAATTTAAAACAAGTTTTAATATTTTTTTTAGTGGCACTATAAATATTCTGCCTAATATAAATATTAAACAAATGCAAGCTAAATATGTAAGTATATTTACATCCATATCTCTTCCTCCTAAAAACAAAAAATGATAGTTTATACTACCATCTTTATGTTTCTAGTTGGACAAATATTACTACCCTACTTGCTCTTCCTCACTTTCAAAGGTTAATTCTAAATCATGAATCATATCTACTTCTAATCCTTTTATTTTAGCAAGTTTTATCAAATAACTAAGTTTTGCTTGGTCTGCTTTTATTTGATATGTGTAATAATCAACTAAATCATTATCTGCAAATTCAAAATTTCTATTTGCATTTTTTAATTCTTCTCTTGTTTTTATAATATTTCTTATTAATTCTCTTTCTTTTTCCATTTCATTTTTTTCTATTATTCTTTGTTCTTTTATATATTCTCCTTGCATATTTCCCCCTCTTTTTTATTATTTTTAATTATTATATTCCTTTATCTTCCTTTTTATTCAAGAAATTCTTTCAAAAGACTTGTTTTTTTGCCTAATTTATAGGATAATATATATGTAGATTTTTATAACTGAAAGGATTTTAAAATGAAAGTAATAGATAAATTTTTAAAGTATCTCAAAACTGATAGAAACACTTTTGCGACTTACATTTTAACTTTACTAAGTATCTATATTGTAGTAGATAGATTGGTTGAAATGTTACTTATGATATTTACAGGTGTTTCTTATTCTTATTGGGGACCAATACAATATACTTTAGCATTGGCATGTCCTGTATTTGCTTACTTGTTCTCATGTCAATCACAATTTGCAACATCTTATGCAAAAAAAGTAACAATGTTTTATATATATATTATAGCTTTATATATTATTGGTATTTCAATGTTTACTCAGTGGCTGAATATGGGAGTATGGCTATTACTACTATCAGTTCCTAATTATACTGAATTAATTACCGAATTTTCTGATTTAGTAGTACCAGCAATGGTTAGTATTTCTTTATATCTACCTTTAGCAACAGTATTCCCTATCTTCAAATGGTTATACTTTGGTGTTAATGATAATAAAGATAAATATCGTTCAATATGGGATTATAACGGTATTAGTTTAGCTCCAAAGAGTAGTGATACAGGTGTATACAGTTGTGAAGTATTTATTTGTACAGATAATGAAACAGGAAAAGTTATAAATATGCCTGAAAGTTCTAGATATCAATCATTATTTGTATGTGGTGGCTCTGGTTCAGGAAAAACCTCTTTAGTATATGAACCATTAATTGCAAGAGATATTGAAAAGAAATTCTTTTTCAAAGAAGTTGCAAAAGAATTAGGTTATGGAGCTTTAAAGGCTGGAATTGCAACAGTTACTGCTCCATATGACAATGACTATATGAACGCAAACTTTAACTTAAATATGATTACACCTTTAGAAGGCAAAGAACAAGTTTATAAAACTTTTATGAAAAAAATGATATTAAGTGAAAATAGCTCAAAATTAACATATAAAAATCTTGGTATTACTTTAATGTCACCAGATTATGATGTTATAGACCATATGTCACAAGTAGCTAAAAATTATGAATTTAATTATCATATAATAGACCCATCTAACCCAAATTCAATAGGATTAAATCCATTTGTATATGATGAGCCTGCAAAAATTGCAATGACTATATCTTCTGCTTTAAAAGCAATGTATAGTACAACACATAAAGATGGTGATGATACATATAGAGAAGATTTAGCTATGCAAGCGATAGAAAACTTAGCTATGATTTTAAAAGAAATGTATCCTAAAATGAATGAGGGTGCACTTCCTAATATGGAAGATATGCTAAAAATGTTCACAACTCCTGATTTGATTGAAAAAATGTGTAAAATAATGGAACATGATGAAGAACTAAAAGAAGAATATCATATTCCTCTTACATATTTCAAAAAATATTTTTATAAAGATTCACCTGAAAAAGGTCATGTTGATAAATACCTTTATAGCCCAATTAGTCAATTAGATAACTTACTTAGAACTCCAGGTGTAAAAAATATTTTATGTAATAGACATAATAATTTAAATTTTGATAAAGCATTAGAAAATGGAGATTTAATATTTATTTGTACAAGAAGAGGCGATTTAGGCCCTATTGCACATTCAGCTTTCGGTTTATTCTTCTTAATGTCTTTAGAAAATGCAGTTTTAAGAAGACCTGGTAATGAAAACTCAAGAGTGCCTAACTTCTTATATATAGATGAATTTTCTGATTTCATTTGTAAAGATACTGAAGCGATATTTACAATGTTTAGAAAATACAAAGTAGCACCAACAATATCTGTACAAAGTTTAAGTCAATTAACACCTCCTGGCTCTTCTGATAGTTTCAAAAACCTTATTTTATCAAACTGTGCAAATAAGATATTTACTGGAAATGCCGATATTGATGAATTAGAATGGTGGTCAGGAGAATTTGGAACAAAAAGAGAATGGACATATTCTGTTTCTATGGATACTAATAAAATGGAATATGACCCAAAATACGGCGGGGTAAAATGGGACTTTATTACTATATTTAAACCAGGTAAACTTCAAACACTTAGTGCAAAGGCATGTGCATATAAGATAAGAGCAACAAATGGAAAACCTATGGTTGGTCCTGGAAAATTAAACTTCATGGAATCAAAATATAAAGAACCACATAAATCAAAATTTTATGATTTTGGAAAATACTCTGATAGTGTAACAACAGCAACTGAAGATGATGAAAATTATAACAGAAAGAAATTTAATATTAAACATATTGATTTCATAGATGAAAGAAATGAGTATAATCCAATTCAAACAGATGATACGGATTCAAACTATATGTTTGATAATCAAGATGCAATTATTGTTAATTTTAAAAAGAAAAGAAAAAATAATCAATAAAACAAAAAACTAGAGAATAATCAAATATTTCTCTAGTTTTTATTTTATATTGTAAACCCTACTAATTCCAATATTATACCTGATATTACACCTATTGCATATAATAATCCAACTATTTTTAAATTCTCTTTTATTCCTTTATTAGTCTTAAATAATACTGCAAGGCCTACTCCTGCTCCTACTAATAATCCTGAAAGCATTGTTGATACTGAAATTACATTGTCTAGGTATAATTGTGTAATTATAACAGATGATGCACAATTTGGTATTAATCCAACTAATCCAGAAATAACTGGTCCTAGAATTGGAACACTTGAGAAAAATCCTGCTATCTTATCTTCTCCAATTAGATGTATTAATAATCCCATTACAATATTTACTATAAATATGAAAATAAATATATTTAAAGTATGTTTTAAAGCAGATTTTATAATTCCATGTTCACAGTGACAATGTTCTCTTTCACATAAATCAACTATTTTTTCATCTTCCGGATTTTTATGTCTCTTTCTTAAGACAAAATCTATTAAAAATCCTGCTATCATACCAATTACCAATTTTATTCCTAATATTTTTAATATAATAATTGGTGAAACTGCCTCTGAAATAAATATTGGAAGCATTTCATCTGATGTTGATAAATATACTGCAATTAAAGTACCAAGTGTTATTACTCTTGTTGCATATAAATTTGTTGCAGAAACTGAAAATCCACATTGTGGAACTATTCCTAATATACTTCCAACTAATGGCCCCCATTTACCAGATTTTTTTATTGTTTCTTTTGCTTTATTACTTGTTTTATGTTCAATATATTCCATTATTAAATATGTTATAAATAAAAATGGAAGTAATTTCACACTATCTATTACTGCATCTAATAAAATATCTAACATATTTCTTCTCCCTTCCGTCTTATTATAATAACATATTTTTCATTTTTTTACAATTAGTTTATTAGTTATTTCTATATTTATTTCTAAAAATATGAAGATAATCACAAATAAAAACAATTGACAAATTTACAAGAATTACATATAATAGATATGACTAAGGCAAATTTTACTTATAACAAAAATCATAATGATATATTGGCCCAATGGATTTTATTTATCTTAGATCCAAATCAAAGGGAGGTTAAATCTATTATGGGAGAAAATAAAAAACTAAAACAACAACAATTTTAATTTCAAAAAACTAGCTAAACACCTATAATTATTTTATTTTTAATTATAGGTGTTTTAATTATCTTCTTCTATAACTACCACATAAACATCCTGTTCTTCCATTTGTATTACTATTTGGTATCACATTTATTCTAGCTGTAACTCCATTATTATTGTTTTCATTATTACAATTACAACAACTGCAAGTATTTCTTCTACTACAAGTGCTACACATACTATTTACTTGACTTGCTGTATTTAATGTGTTTGCTGTATTTGCCATATTATCTGCACTAATAGTAAGAACCATATTCTGATTTGAATCATCTTGGCAAGATGTATTGCAATTACATGCTGTACAATCGCAGTTATTGTTATTTCCTAATCTATTTAAAATCCTTGTTAAAATACATACTATAACTGCCGTTATATAACTTATTATTGTATAAATTATTGTCGCAATTAAAAATTCCAAACTTCCTATTATAAAAGTTACAATTAGAAATATTGCAAAAATTATAGCTGCTACTAATGGTGGGCATTTGAATATTTTTTGTAATGCTATAGAAATAATTATAGTTGCAATTGGCAAAGCAAAAAATATTAGTAATATGTTCATAGCTTTTCTCCTTTTTTCCTTTTTACTATATATTATGCATATTATTGTTAATTAGTTAATAAAATAAAAAGTACAACTAAATTTCTTTAATTGTACTTTCATTTTATTCATATTCAACTTTTACTAAATATAACCCTTGTGGCTTTAGGGTTTTTCCAGCCCTTGCCCTTTCTTTTGATTCTATTATATCTTTTATTTCTTCTGGTTTAATTTTTCCAAGTCCTACATCCACTAAAGTTCCACTAATTATTCTAACCATATTATATAAAAATCCATTTCCTGTTAGCTCTATCCAAATTTTTTCATCTGGTTTTTCAATAACTTCTGCTTTATATATTGTTCTTACACTACTTTTACTACTTGTTCCACTTGCTTTAAAAGCTTTAAAATCATGTTCACCTTCAAAATATTTTATAGCTTCTTTCATTTTCTTAACATCTAGTTTTTCAGGTATATGTGTTTCTAAGTTCCTATATATAGCTGTTCCCATTTTGGAATTATTTATTACATATCTGTATGTTTTCCTTTTACATGTAAGTCTACTATGAAATCTTTCATCTACCTCTTCAGCAGATTTTATTAAAATTGATTTTTTTAAATTAGTATTTATTGCAATTGGAAATTTTTCTATTGGAATTTTAGAATTTGTTTTAAAGTTAGCAACTTGTCCGAAGAGCATGTACTCCACTATCAGTTCTTCCTGACCCTATTAATTCAACCTTTTCTTTTGTAACTTGCTCTATTGCTTGTTCAATAGTTCCTTGAATATTTAGCTTATTGGGTTGTTTTTGCCAACCGATTAAATTCTTTTCCGTCATATTCAATTACTAACTTAATATTTCTCATCTTAATTTTCCTTATCGTTTTTATTTATTTCTTCTTTTTCTTTTCTTAATTTTTGTTTTATATTTTTTATTCTATTTGCTCTTTCTTTTTTCTCTACTGCAAATCTTTTTGTTACAATATTACTTATTAATATTTTCTTTAGCACATCTTCTCTTACATCTGCAATTAATGTACCATCTTTTGCAACTGATATTTTTCCAGTTTCTTCAGATACAACTACAACTATACTATCAGATTCTTTAGATATTCCAATTGCTGCTCTATGTCTTGTTCCTAATTCTTTTGCAATATCTTTATCATCAGCAAGGGGCAATACACAAGCTGCAGCAGCTATTTTATTTCCTGATATTACTACTGCTCCATCGTGAAGTGGAGTTTTTGGTACGAAAATATTTACTAACAATTGTGGTGATACTTCAGCATCCATTGGAATACCAGTTGCAATTATATCTTGTATTTTTATATCTCTTTCTAAAACAATTAAAGCTCCTGTTTTAGTTTTTGAAAGTTCTGTTGCTGCAATTACAACCTTATATATATCTTCTTTAGTTTTTGTAGCTAAATCTTTATCTATACCAAAAAACTTTGTTAGTTTATTTGTTCCGAAGTTGTTCTAATGCACGTCTTAATTCTGGTTGGAAGATAACTATTATTGCAATTACTCCCAAATTCATAATTCCAGTTAAAATCCAGTTTAAGATTTTTAGATTTAATAATCCACTTACCCAAGTTGCAATTATTAATAGAGCAATCCCTTTAATTAATTGCCATGCTCTAGAACCTTTTACTATTTTAAAGAAACAATAAACTAAAAATATTACAATTGCAATATCTATTATTAATGTTACTAATTCAAATGGATTTTCTTGCAAAGATTTTATATATGCTAAAATATTTTCATTATAAAAATTTTCCCAATTCATTCCTAAATTAATTACCATATATTTTCTCCTACCCAATTAGTGCAAATACAAGTGTTCCTGCTGTTGCTGAAACCATAAGTAAAGCTAATACACCTGCCATTACTTTTACAAATATTTGTCCTTTGTCATATTTGTGTTTTTTCTCTACTACATTTTTTTGTTTGTTTTGTTTATTTTTCTTCATATTTTTCACCTCTAATTTAAGATTTACAATATCTATTATACCACTTTATTTAGTTTTTTCAATTATTTTAAGCCTAATTCCATTAATTTCTTTTATTTTATAACTTCTAATATACTCTTTAATTTTTCTTGTTTTTCTTCTGTTATTTTTATAACTTCTAAAATTTTATTTTTTGCTTCTTCTAGTCTTTCTTTATCATTTGCATGAATTTTTGCGACAATCTCGCCTTTTTCTACTTTGTCTCCTACTTTTTTAAATAAAGTTATTCCTACACTATTATTTATTTTATCTTCTTTTCTTATTCTTCCCGCACCTAAAGAACATGCGATTTTTCCTATTTCTTTGGCATTAATATTTGATATATATCCTTCCTCTTCTAGTTTTATATCTTCTATATATTTAGCTTTTTCAAATTTTTCTGGATTTTCTATATATGATATATCTCCACCTTGCTTTTGTACTAATTCCAAAAATTTATTATATGCTTTTTTATTTTCTATATTTTCTAATAATCTTTGTTTATTTTGTTCAAGATTTTCTCCTAGACCCGAAAGATACATCATATAGCTTCCAAGTTCTAAAACAACTTCTTTTAAATCTTCAGTCATATTTCCTTTCAAAAATTCTACCGCTTCTATTACTTCTAAAGTATTTCCAACATTTAATCCTAATGGTTCATCCATATTAGTTAATACACATACTGTTTTTCTATTTGCGAGCCTTCCTATTCCAATCATTTCTTTAGAAAGTCTTCTTGCACTTTCTATATCTTTCATAAATGCTCCATTTCCCACTGTTACATCTAAAACAATTTTATCTGCTCCACTCGCTATTTTTTTACTCATTATACTAGATGCGATTAATGGAATACTTTCAACACATGAAATACTATCACGAAGTGCATATATTTTTTTATCTGCTGGTGCTAGGTTTTCTGTTTGAGATATCATACTTATCCCAATTTCTTTTACATTTTTAATAAATTCTTCCATATTTAAATTAGTTCTATATCCTGGAATTGATTCTAATTTATCTACAGTACCTCCAGTAAAACCTAAACCTCTTCCTGACATTTTAGCAACTGTTACACCTACTGATGAAACTAGTGGAAGTAAAATTAAAGAAACTTTATCTCCAACTCCCCCACTTGAATGTTTATCAACTATTATTTTATTTAAAGTTTTTCCTAAATTTAATATTTCTCCTGAATTTGCCATAGAAATCGCAAGGTTTGTTGTTTCTTTATTTGTCATTCCATTTAGATAAATTGCCATAAGAAGTGCAGATGCTTGATAATCTGCAATTTCACCTTTTGTATACCCTTTTATAAAATATTCAATTTCTTCTTTTGATAATTCCTTTTTATCTCTCTTTTTTTCAATAATTTCTAATATATTCAAATTTATCCCACCTTAAACAAAGTGTTTTGTAAAACTTTTTCTATGTATTGGACATAGTCCATATTCTTTTATTGCTTCTATATGCATTTTTGTTCCATAACCTTTGTGTTTGCTAAATCCATATTGTGGATAGATTTCATCCCACTGCCTCATTATTCTATCCCTTGTTACTTTTGCAATTATAGATGCTGCTGAAATACTATAGCATTTAGCATCACCTTTTATTATTGAATCATAAGGAATTCCTTTTGTATCTATATGATTTAGAGCGTCTACTATTATTAAATCAGGTTTTACTTCCTGTTCTTCAACTACTTTTGTTAGTCCCATTTTTGTTGCATTTAATATATTTATATCATCAATTACATCTTGTCCAATTACTGCAACAGAATAGCTTATTGCTTCTTCTAAAATTTTATCATATAGTTTTTCTCTTTTCTTTTCTGATACTTTTTTAGAATCATTTACTCCTTCAATCATAGAATCTTCTGGCATTATCACTCCTGCTACAACAACAGGACCAGCTAAAGGTCCTCTTCCTGCTTCATCTATTCCACATATATTTTTAAATCCTTTACTATGTAAATCTTTTTCTATTTCTTTTAATTTTGTTAATCTTTCTAATTCTTTTTCTTTCATTTTTTGCCTCTTTTATTATATTTCTATTTGGTCTATTTCAGTTAATGTATATTTTCCATTAAATCCTATGTTATTATATACTTCCACTGTTAAATTTGTTTCATCAAATTTGACAAAATATCCTTCCCCATCTTCTAATTCAATATTATCAATTCCCCACTTGCTCAATGTATCTGGTGATACATAATAACAAGTAGCATCACTTGTTGGAATTTCTGACGGAGTAGATAATCCTGAATCTGTACCTTTTTTTAGTCCAGCTTCATCTTCATATACTGATTTTCTTACATTTGCTCTATTGTTCTCATCTGGTGTTGGTCCCATTTTAAAACTTACTTCTTCAACATATTCTTTTGATTTTGCCTCTATTAATAGCATATTTGTTTTTAATGCTTCTAAATTAGCATTTCTTATTATACCTATTCCGCTATATGTTGCAATACCTGCAATGATAAGTAATATTATTACAGTAACTATTAGTGCTACTAATGTTACACCATTATTCCTTTTTATATTCATTAATACCATCCTTTTCTTTTTATTTTGTTTAATTATATATTTTTATTAATTAATTTTCAACAATTTATTTGAAATACTACAAAATTATTTAAGTTTAAAAGTAAATTCTAGATTTTGTTTAAAACTAGAATTTAGTCTTGG
>OCPV01001263.1_pt1 | contig 14378 bp, 7 predicted proteins | sample 1538511 | NCBI WGS metagenome assembly OCPV01 (sample SAMN04571704, study PRJEB22368) | human gut metagenome | biome: human gut; material: stool | host: Homo sapiens | place: Luxembourg | collected 2012-08-30 | reverse complement strand
GCTGCGGAAGAGAGTTCCTGCCGCATTCCTTTCAGAAATTTGACTTCTTTTTTCGATTTTCCGAGGTTGTAAGCCGAAAGCAGCGTGGCGATCAGCTTGTCGTTTTCCCAGGGCTTTACGACAAAATCGGCAGCGCCTTCCTTGATTGCACGGACAGCCAGGTCGATATCGGCGTAAGCCGTAAACACGACGACTTGGATGTTGGCATCCGCCTTTTTGATCTGCGACAACCAGTAGATCCCTTCGTTCCCGGTATTGATTCCGGCCGAGAAATTCATATCCAGCAGCACCACGTCCACGCGTTCGTTCCACAACGTCCCGGCGATCCGATTCGGCGAGGAAATCAGGATTACCTTGTCAAAATACTTATCAAGCAATAATCCGAGCGCCTTCAGTATGCCTTTGTTATCGTCGACGACCAATACCGTCCCCTGCTTAACCATGAAATACGGATTTTTTTTAATCGATCTCTAAAGATAAAGCAATATTTCCGGTTTCCGACAGGATTTGTCAAGAAAAAAGACATCCGTGTAAAATAAATAGACACACAAACAAAAGTAGACACCGGACAAAAACCTGACAAACAAACGGTTTCGGGGAAAGGTACGATTTTGGTATTTTATTATATAATAAAACACACAAACCAAACGGCCGATGAAAAAATCGCTTTTTACCATTATACTGTCTGTTTTCTTTACATATTCGTTCGCGCAGGGAGAAACATGGTCGCTGGAGCGCTGCATGCAATATGCCATCGCGAACAGCCCGAGCGCCAAACGGCAGCAATACAGCAACGACAATTACAAACAGGACTATATCAACGCCATTGCGAACATGCTGCCGTCGATCAGCGGCAGCGTGAGCGCTACGCCCAATTTCGGCCGTTCGATCAACGACGACAACGTCTACGTCAACAACTCTTCGTTTAACAATGCCTATTCGCTCTCGGCGTCAATGCCGATCTTCAACGGATTCGCCACGATCAACGCCGTCCGGTCGAGCAAGATCGGACGGCTACTGGGCAAGGAGTATCAACAACAGGTACACGACGATATCTCGCTGTCGGTGATGGAACGCTATTTCAACGTGATTCTTTACATGGGACTGGTCACCATTGCGGAAGAACAACTGCAGGAGAGCGGCCAAAACCTGTTCAAAGCGCGCGAACTCGAAAAGCTCGGACTGCGAAGCAGCGCCGACGTAGCGCAGGTCGAAGCGCAGGTAGCCACGAACGACGCCAACCTGATCAACCAGCAGAATAACCTGACCAACGCATGGACATTGCTGAAAAACGTCATGAACTACCCCCTGGAAGACTCGCTACGAATCGACACGGCGATCAACATGATCGACGACGTTCCGCAGGAATCCGCAAGCGAAGTGTTCGCCACGGCGCGAACTCTGCATCCGTCGATCCGGATAGCGGACTATCAACTCCGGCAAAGTAAGCTGAACTATGCCATGAGCCGGGGACGCCTCTTGCCGTCGGTCAGCCTGTCGGCCGAGTACCATACCAATTATTATAGCGATAAACAGTCCACTCCGGCGCCGTTCAGCTACCAGTTCCGAAACAAAAGAGGCGGATACATTTCGGCGACGCTGAGCATCCCCATTTTCAACGGTCTGGCGCGGCGTACCAACGTCAACCGGAACCTGAACAATCTTCGCATCACCGAACAAAACAACGCGGAAACGCTGCGTGCGCTGCAAAGTTCGATCAAGCAAGCCGTAGACCGCTGCAACGGACTCGCCAAGGAGTACCTGCAAGCCGCCAAACAGGTCAGCGCGACCACGCTGGCGCACCGGGCCGTCCAGCGTAAATACGACGAAGGCCTGCTCAGTTCGCTCGAACTGCAAACCAGCGCCACGCAGGTGCAGCAGGCAAAATCTTACCTACTGGACGTCAAACTGCAGTACGTCATCCAATACCGGCTGATCCGCTATTACCAGGGAATCCCGCTGATCGAACAGGTTCACTAAACACGCTCCGAAATCGAAAATCAATAAAAACGACAATCATCTATGGACATCCAACTCAAGCAAAAAAAAGGTCTCAAGAAAAAACATATTCCCTACATCCTGGGAGGAGTATTGCTCCTCTTCATCCTGTGGCTGATTCTCGGCGACCACTCTTCGACGCTGGTGATCGACAGCCGCACGATCACCGTCGGGACGGCCAGAAACGACCTTTTCAACGATTATATCCGGGTCAACGGCACCGTGCAGCCGATCACGATCCTGCAACTCTCCCCGCTGGAGGGCGGCGTGGTCGAAAAGCGGAACATCGAAGAGGGCAACACGGTCAAAGAGGGAGACGTGATCCTAACACTGAGCAACCAAAACCTGAGCGCTTCGGTACTGGAAAGCGAGTCCCAGTTGGCCGACCGGGTGAACGCCCTGCGGAACGCACAGATCCAGATGGAACAGGATCGGCTGAACCAGCAAAAAGAGCAATTCGCGACCGACCTCGACATCCAGCGAAAAAAACGGCAGTACCAACAAAAAGAAAAGCTGTACAACGAAAAGCTGATCGCCAGGGAGGAATACCTGCAAGCCAAAGAAGACTACGAGCTGGTCGAGCGCAGTCGAGAACTGATTATCGAACGCCAGAAACAGGATTCGCTGGCCCGTGCCGTACAGATCGATCACCTGAAAGAAAACGTTGAGAACATGAACAAAAACATGGAGTTGATCCGCCAGCGGGTGGAAAACCTGAAAGTAAAGTCTCCGATCGACGGCGAACTGGTGCAACTGAACGTCGAACTGGGACAGTCGATCGGCGCGGGTCAAAAAGTCGGGCAAATCAACGACCTTTCCGACTTTAAAATCCAAGCGACGCCCGACGAGCACTACCTCGATAAAGTGCATCCCGGCCTGGACGCCAAATTCGAACGGCAGGGAGTCGAATTCGGTCTGAAAGTCTCGAAGGTCTACCCGGAAGTGCAGGGCGGACAATTCAAGATCGATTTCCATTTCGAAGGCGAGCGCCCCGACAACATCTGGTCGGGGCAGACCTATTACATCAACCTCGAACTCGGACAACCCGTCCAAGCGCTGCTGATCCCGCGCGGGGCATTCTACCAGAGCACCGGAGGCAGTTGGATATTCGTCCTGTCGGCAGACGGTAAAAAAGCTTTCCGACGCAAAATCAAGATCGGACGGCAAAATCCGCAGTTCTACGAAGTGACCGAAGGACTCGACCCGGACGAAAAGGTAATCGTTTCGAGTTACGAAACCTACGGCGACAACGACGTGCTGATCCTTCGATAGCCCCGTCATATTACACAGAAACTGTCAAACCGAAGAATCCGCATGAAGCGACTGATCTACACTTTCCGGTACCTGACCCGAAACCGGGGCAACAACCTGATCCGTATCCTGTCCATGACGCTCGGGCTGGTCGTAGGCGCTATTCTGCTGTCGCAGGTAGCTTTCGACACCTCTTTCGACCGTTTTTATCCGGATGCCGACCGCATTTACCAGGCCCGGTTCGTATGGATCGGCGAAAATGAAGACGACGTGGCCGACGGGTTGTTCGGAGAGCCCTGGTCCGTTCTGCGCGACGAGCTGCCGGGAACGGTCTCAGGCACGATGTTTTTCCCCCAACGCAATTTACGTCCCTTTTATTACGAGGACCATCCTCACGTTTTCCAAGGACTGTACCACGCCGATTCCGTATTTTTCGATTTTTTCGGAGTGAAACTGACTCAAGGGGATCTCCGCAGCGGATTCCTGAGCGACCGGAATATTTTCCTATCCGGAAGCTGTGCGGAACGGATGTTCGGCGGGCGAAATCCGGTCGGGGAAATCGTCTTTTACGACAAGTCCGCCCCTTACACCGTGGCGGGCGTATTCGAGGATTTTCCGAAAAACAGCACACTGAGTTTCGATGCGCTGATTCCGCTGAGGAACATCGCCCCGTTCACGGACATCAACGGATGGCGGCCGAATATGAAATGGGGCGGCACCGACTGTTTCAGGGGATACGTAAAACTGGCTCCGGGAGCCACCCCCGATTCGGTCAATGCAGATTTACGGAAAATCTGCAGGAAATACGCAGATACGGACGAGGTCTTTTACAGACTGTATCCGGTAACGCAACTGCACCGGGACAATGCCGACGTCCGTCATCATATCTTCATCCGGAGCCTGCTGGCTTTCATCGTGCTGCTCGTCGCGGCGATGAATTACGCGCTGGCTTCGATCTCGTCGCTGGCCACCCGCGCCCGGACAATGGCAATGTACAAATGCAACGGCAACACCTCTTCCGGCATTTTCGGCATGATGCTTTCGGAGACCGCGATCCTGATCCTGTTGTCGATGCTGCTGGCCGTTCTTCTCGTTTTTTCATTCAGGCAACCGATCCAGCAAATCATAACCACCCCTTTCAGCGCTATTTTCACGGCCGGCAATCTGACCAAAACGCTGGCAGTCATCATCCCGCTGTTCCTGATCGCCGGCGTCATCCCGGCCAAAATATTCTCGTCGATCCCGGTCGCGCTGGCATTCCGTAACTATGCGCTAAACAAACGGCTGTGGAAACAATTCCTGCTTTTCATCCAGTTCGGATGCGCGGCCCTGATGATCACGTTGCTGGCGATCGTCGTCAGGCAATACCGCCTGGTGCTTCATAAAGATCCGGGCTTCCGTTACGAGAATCTCGTCTTTGTCCGGTTTCCGGGACTCGATCCGGCACAGGCCGACATGCTGAAACACCAGCTCGGGAAGCTCCCGGCCGTGCAGGTTGTGTGTTTCGCGTCGGGTCTGCCCGGATATGAATGTTCGGGAGACAACATCTCGGAAGAGGCCACCGGCAGGGGCGTGCATATTTTCGCCTACGGCGTCGACTCCGACTTTATCCCGGCAATGGAGATCCGGGTGGCATCGGGCCGTAATTTCGGCGCCGACCCGGCCGGCAATGAAATCATTGTCAACGAAGAGTTGGTCGAAAAAATGCAATGGACCGACAGCCCGATCGGGAAAACGGTACTCTTGTTCCAAACTCCGCGCACGATCGTCGGAGTGGTCGAAAACTTCTACAACCAGCCGCTGATCCGGGAACCGAACTCCGTCATACACCCTTCCGTGCTGATGCCGGCGACGGGGAGCCCGATCCTGATCGCAAAACTCGACGGGATTACCCCGGAAAAACTCTCCGAAATTCGCAAACTCCTGACGAATCTGTTCCCCTCGACGGATATTACCGTCGATATCTACCGGGAAGTCATCCGGGCGCAATACGAAAACGAGTTGCACTTTCGCAACACGGTATTCGTCGGCGTGATCGTCACGCTACTGATCTCGTTGATCGGCCTGGTCGGTTATACGAACAATGAAATCCAGCGCCGCAGCAAGGAAATCGCCATCCGCAAAGTCAACGGAGCGACCGCGAGCAGCATCGTCCGGCTGATCGCCCGCGACCTGCAATGGATCACATTGGCGGCGCTGGTCGCCGGATTCGCGGGAGCGTATTTGATCGGGGGCAACTGGTTGCTTCGATTCGCGACAAAGACGCCGTTGAACATCGGACTGTTCGCCGGATGCGGCTTGACCGTTTGCGCGATCATCGCCGTAACGGTCATCCTAAAAACACGGCGGACAGCCTGCGAAAACCCGGTAAAATCCATTAAAAAAGAATAATCCGAAAAACATCTAAACCCCGAACGATTATGAAAACGCTCTCCTATGCCTTCAAATACCTGCTCAAACTGCGTGGAAACAATGTAATCAAGCTGATATCCATCACAATGGGGTTGTTTCTCGGATGGGTGTTCCTGGCAAAAATCGTCTATGTGGAATCTTACAACAAATCGTTCCCCGACGCAGAACGGATCTACCGTGTGGACGAACGTGTAACCCTGCCCGACCGGGAGATCAGGGCCGGATACATATCGGCGCCCGTCGCCCCGGCCCTGAAAGACGAATTCCCGGAAATCGAAACCGCTACGGTCATCTGCCGGCATTTCCCTTTGCTGACACACGGCGAACATCCTTTCGAGATAAACATAGCCTGTACAGACACGGCGTTTTTCGACTTGTTCAGTATCGAAGTCCTGTCCGGCGATCCGGAGCAGGCTCTTCAGTATCCGGACAACCTGTTCCTTTCCCGAAAAACGGCGCGACGGATCTTCGGCGAAGCCGACCCGATCGGACAAATGCTGGAGGAAGCGACCGGAACCCATTACCGGGTAGCCGGGATATTCGAGGATCTGCCGGATAATACGGATGTAAGATGTGAAGGAATCGTTTCGTTCGACAACGTAAAAAAAATGCGCCGGAATTCGGGATGGGGCGGCGGAGACAGTTATACGGGGTACGTAAGACTCGTTCCCCAAGCCGTTCCCGATTCGATAGAACCGCGGATCATGGACGTACTGCAAAAGTATTACGATTATGCCGGCGATGCCGCGCAAGGGTTCAAGGTCGAATATTTTTTCAATCCGATGACCGACATTTACGCGCAACAACCCGACGTTAAAAACGCAACGCAACTGCTGATCCTGCTCGCCGTTGCGATCCTGTTCGTATCGGCGCTGAATTACGTCCTGTCGAACTTTTCTTCCCTCCCGGAACGAGGCCGGACCATGGCGATGCACAAATGTAACGGAGCCCGCAAATCGGACATCTTCAGCATCATGATGAGCGAAACGTCCCTATTGATCCTGATTTCATTCCTGTTCGTCATCGCTTTGCTGTTCGGTTTGCGGGACACCATCCAGAAAATGGTCGGAGCGACTCCGAAAATGCTTTTCTCCGGATATAATCTCAGGTATATCATCCCAATAGTCGCCGGAGTATTCCTGCTGGCAGGGCTGGTACCGGCGAATCTGCTCGCAAGAATTCCCGTCACGACCGCCTACCGGCGCTATTCGCCGAGCAACCGGTTGTGGAAGCAGGCATTACTGCTGATCCAGTTTACTGCGGTAACACTGCTGATTTCGCTACTGGTCACGGTGGCCAGGCAATACGACCTGATGCTGCGGGAAAATCCGGGATACAATACGAAAAACATGCTTCATACCGAAGCTCTGGCGGGCAGAAACATCCAACAGTACGCAACCGCCAGGCAGGAATTGTTGTCGCTGCCTTTCGTGACCGGAATCGGAGCGGGATGCCACCCGCTCGAAGGAGGGTATTCCGGAAACCCTGTTCAGGACGATCAGAAAAACAATCTCTTCGTCACGCGTCTTGACGTGATTTCACCGGACTACATACCCACGATGGGTATCCAACTGAAGCAAGGCAAAAACCGAGGGACAGGTGATCGTCAACGAAGAGTTCGTGCGAAAAATGGGCTGGCAGGGCAATCCGGTCGGGAACAGTTTTTTCCTCAGCAGCCCGACCCCTTATACCGTCATCGGCGTGGTCCGGGATTTCCGGACGTCGACACTGCGCGCCGGCATCGAACCGATGGCCCTGTTCTGTATGAACGACCAGAACGGCATAGAAGACATTCAGATCCGCGTCGATGCGATCACGCCGGAAAATATCGCGTCATTGACCGCAAAGCTGAAAACCCTGGCGCCGGAACAGGATATCCGGATCTGGGCTTACGACGACCTGACGCTCAATGCCTATTACAACGAAAGAATGTTGCGCAACATGATATTCGTCGGCGTATTCATTACGCTGGCAATAAGCCTGATCGGGCTGCTCGGCTTCATCAACGACGAAATCCGCCGCCGCAGCAAGGAGATCGCCATCCGCAAAGTGAACGGAGCGACTCCGGGCAGCGTCGTCCGGCTGATAGTATCCGATCTGAAATACACCGTATGCGCCGGCATCGTAGCGGGGCTCGGCCTGTCCTTCCTGCAAGGCAGACACTGGCTGGAACGCTTCGCCGTTAAAGTACCGCTGAGTTTGTGGATCTACATCGTTTGCGGGATAGCCGTCGCCGGGCAGATCTGTGCAATCACCGTCCTGAAAATCCGCAAAACGGCCAACGAAAACCCGGTCAATTCGATCAAAAAAGAGTAACCTTTCACAATAGATCACCCGATGATTTTTTTTAAAAACTTTCTCTACCTGCTACGGCATCACAAAGCGGCCGCCCTGCTGAACCTCGCAGGACTGACCGTCGCGCTCGCCTCGTTCATGCTAATCGTCATGCAGGTCGACTACGACCTGGGCTATGACCGGCAGTACGAAAACGCCGACCGGATTTTCCGGATCGAACGCAGTTCGGCAGCGGACAACGCCACCGTCTTTTCACCCTGGATCGGCAACGACTTTTCGACCGTCGAACAAATGACCGCATCCGTTCCGGACATCGCAGGGGAAGGCGGACTGAGATGGTTTTCAAACAATGTTTTCGACGAGTCGGAGACACGGTTTCCGATCCGGTGCATACAGGTCACGGAAAACTGGCCGGAAGTGTTCGGTTTCCGGTATGTCGGGGGAGATCCGGACAGGCTTTCCGAACCGGGCACAGCCGTCGTTCCGGAAAGTTTTGCAAAAACGGCCTTTCCGGACGGCGACGCCGTCGGCAAAACGCTGATTCCGGAAAATTACGAAAAACCGCTACAAATCGTCGCCGTTTACCGGGATTTTCCGAAGAATTCATCCGTAAAAAACGATGTCTACACGGTTCGTCCGCTCGAAACTACCATCTCCGACATCATGTATTATATCGTGGCGAACGATGCCGGACACAAAGCGAAAATAGAGGCCGATCTGACCCGGAAAATCCGGGAGACCGACGGCGATTCGACGAAACGTATCCGGCTCCACAACCTGCACGACGTATATTATGCGACGGACTGCATCAGCGACTCCCACGAAAAAGGCAGTCGCGCGACCACCTTGTCGCTGATCGCCGCCGCCATTCTGATTCTCGGGATCGCCGCCATCAATTCGGTCAATTTCGCGATCGCACTGATACCGACCCGCGTACGAAGCCTGAACGCTCGTAAGATTTTCGGATGCAAAACTTCCGTATTACGGCGCAATCTGATCGCCGAAACTGTCGGGACAACGCTGGTTGCATTTTTACTGGCGCTGTGCATCGTACAATGGCTGTCTCCGCTGTCGGCGAATCTGCTGAACGGAATCGCTTCGCCGAGCGAGAATCCGGCTGCGATCTGGATCTCGCTGGCCGCCGCTTCGACAACCGGGATACTTTCGGGACTTTACCCGGCTTTTTACAGCACCTCGTTCAATCCGGCCCTCGCGATCCAGGGAAATTTCGGAAATACCCGTACCGGGAAACGGCTGCGCACCGTGCTGATTGCAACACAGTTCATGGTCACTATCGGCTTTATCGCAGCGGCCCTGCTCATTCACCGGCAAGACAGGTTTCTGAAAAGCCACGATCTCGGCTTCCGGCAACAAAACATCCTGATAACGACCGTATCGTCGAAAACGAGCGAACAACTGGACGCATACGCCGGCATGCTGAAAAGCCATCCCGCCATCGCTGACGTCACCTTCTCGTTCGGCCAACTCGTCGACCGCACCCCTCCGATGCGGCTTTCGTCCGTTTACAAAAATCGAACAAGCAAATTCTGCGTCTATTGCGTAGCGTCCAATTTCTTGTCGTTCATGGGAATGGAGATTGCCGAAGGGCGCGACTTCCGGGAAACCGACCGTCTGAAAGAAAACAATACGTTCATTTTCAATCAAACGGCCGAAAGAAAATACGGCATAGAACCGAACAGCACGATCCACGGTTTCACCGCCCGGGACGACATTGCAGGGATTGTCCGGGACTTCAACTACCAGCCGTTGCAATACGCGATCGAACCGGCCGCCTTTTGCCGGTTCGGAATCAATGACTGCATTCCGCTGAACGTCGTTTACGTGAAAGTCAACGGAGGCGATCTGGCGGCCGTCATCGGGCACATCCGGGAAACGGGCGGTAAATTCGACATCCGAAACCGGGCTCAGGACATCGTTTTCATGGATCAAGCGATCGGCAGCCTGTATCGGAAAGAAGCCCTTTTTTCGAAACAGATCGCCCTGTTCAGCCTGCTGTCGATCCTCATATCGGTCGTCGGAGTCTTCGGCCTCGTGCTGTTCGACATGCAGTACCGCCGCAAAGAGATCGGGCTGCGGAAAGTACACGGCGCCACCTCAGGAGAAATCCTGCGCATGTTCAATGCCGGATACATACGGATAATTCTGATCTGTTTCGCCGTCGCGACGCCGATAACGTGGTACGCGGGCGACAAGTGGCTGGAACGGTTCGCTTACCGGACTCCGATCGATCCGTGGATATTCGGCACGGCCCTATCGCTCGTGCTGTCGATTACCGTCGCGACCATTTCGCTATTGTGCTACCGTACCGCCCGTGAAAACCCGGCCGACTCGATCCGGAAAGAATAATTATCACAAAACGATACAAAGTCATGAAAATCTTGTTACGAAATTTAGTCAACCTGTTCGCCCGGAACAAAACAGCCGCCCTGCTGAACATAGCCGGACTTACCATTGCGTTCGCTTCGTTCATGCTCATCATGATGCAGGTATGGTATGAACTCGGATACGACCGATGCTACCCGAATGCCAACCGGATATACGGGCTCTGTTTTCAAGGACCGCAATCCGGCGATCTGGGCACCGTGCTGCCCCGGCCGCTGGCCGAAAAACTGCTCCGGTCATCAGCCGGAATCGAAACGGGCGGATGCCTATCGTATCAACACGGAGATCCCAACGTTCCGTTCTTCCGGCCCGAACGAGGGCCGGAGTCGGCTATCGCCGCCGACCTTTCGCCCGTATCGCGATCCTGGTTGGACGTCTTCGGATTCGAAACGCTTTCCGGCGACCTAAACGCCTTTTCCGAACCCAACGCGGCGATTATTCCCCATTCGCTGGCCGTAAAGCTTTTCGGCAGCGAAAACCCGGTCGGGCAAACCATTGCCAAGTCGGAAGGATACCGGGAGGCCGCCCAATTTACGATCGTCGCCGTATACCGTGATTTCCCGAAAAACGCCTCGATGAAAAACGATGTCTATATCGACCTGAAGGAGTGTTTGCTCCAAGATTTCAACACCTGTTCGACCCCTTATTTCGTCCGGGTAAAACAGAATGCCGACATCCGCCGAATCGAACAGGATCTGCTGCCCCTCGTATGGAATTATGCGAAAACGTATGACGAAGACTCGACAAGAAGCCAACGGCTACGGCTCGTCGGATTGAACGACCTCTATTTCCTCAACGAAACGATCTCCCAGGAAGGGGGAAACCGCAACACCACCTATTCGCTGCTGACGGTTGCCCTGCTGATCCTGCTGATCGCGGTTATCAACTTCATTAATTTCGCGATCGCACAGGCTCCGGCGCGCATGCGCAGTATCAATACGCAAAAAGTGTTCGGATGCCCCACCCGGCAGTTGAGAATCGGTCTGACCGCCGAGGCGGTCTGCCTGTCGGCCATCTCTTTCCTGCTGGCCGTACTCATTGTCCGCGCACTGAGGGAAACGAGCCTCTCATCGCTGATTACCGGGGGAATCACGCCGAGCGATTACCCCGGCCTGATCCCGATTTCTGCGGGAATCGCACTGCTGACCGGTTTTATCGCAGGAATCTATCCCGCTTTTTACATCACATCCTTGCAACCCGCCTTGGCGCTGAAGGGGACATTCGCCGTCTCCCGGTCGGGTAAAAAACTACGCGTCGCCCTTATTGCGGTTCAGTTCACCATCTCGATGATACTAATTATCGTTGCACTGGCGGTTCATATTCAAAACCGCTATATCCGACAATTCGACATCGGGCTGCCACGCGAAAATATCGTAACGTTCGATCTGGGCCCGTTAGCGGGCAGATCGGCCGACCCGTTGATCCATAAACTGAAAAGCAATCCGGACATCGCCGACGTAACCCTCAGCCGCACTTTTATCATCAGCAAAGGCGGAACGTTTTGCAACCGCCTTTATAAAAACAATGAAATCGGTTTCCGACTCATGGGGGTTGCGCCGAATTTTTGCTCTTTCATGGGAATGCACCTGGTCGAAGGACGGGATTTCACGGAGACCGACCAGCAGAGGGACGCTCCCGCTCTTATTTTCAACCGAACGGCACAAAAACTTTATGACATAACCGTCCCCGACTGGCTGGAACATTCCGGAGAAATCGTCGGCATCGTCGAAGATTACCACGATAAACCGTTGCATTACTCCATCGAACCGATAGCTCTGATCGTATACGATCGTTCGTCGCCGTTGTACAGCGTGTACGTCAAAATAAACAATCCCGATCCCGGACCGGCTATCGCTTTCATCAGGGAAGCCTACCGGACACTCAGTCCGCAGAGGCAGGTTCCCGACGTAAAATTCATGGAAGAACAACTGGGCAACCTGTATCAGAAGGAACGAAACCTTTCGGAAATGATTTTCCTGTTCAGCCTGGTGTCGGTATCGCTTGCGATCATCGGGGTTTTCGGAGTCATCCATTTCGAAACCTCCAGCCGGCGCAAGGAGATCGCTCTACGCAAAGTGTACGGTTCCCAAACCGGCGAAATTCTTCGGATGTTTAACAAAACCTACATCCGCATCGTATTGATATGCTTTGCGGTCGCGGCGCCTGCGGCCTATATCGTCGTAAAACGATGGCTCGAAAGCTTCACCTATAAAACGCCGATCCCTAGTTGGATCTTCCTCATGGCGCCGGCTATCGTGCTGATTATCGTCGTCGCCGTCATCACGCTGCGCTGCTACAAAACCGCGACGGACAATCCTATAAAATCGATCCGAACCGAATAACGAAAAACGAATAAGCTATGCATACGCTGAAAAACCTGATTTTGCCATTTAAAAAGTACAAAGTCGCCGCCATACTCAACATCATCGGACTATCGGTAGCTTTCGCCTCGTTCACGATCATTACGACACAGGTGAAGTACGACTTTTCGTTCGACCGGCATTACAAAAACAAAGACCGGATTTTCAGGCTCGAAACCCGTTCTTTCGACGGCAATGCCCACAACGCGGTGGTAAGCCGGCCGATGGCAAAACCGTTGGGTTCGATTCCCGAAGTGGAACGACAAGGCTTGTTCACCGGCGGCCCGGAGCTTGCCGTTTATGATAAAAATGCCGGAAAAAACGCGCAGCAAGGTCCTTTCCGCATCTATTCCGCCGAGCCCGGCGCGCTGGACGTACTGGAATTCGAATACGTCCGGGGAAATGCGCAACGTTTTCGCGAACCGAACACGGTATTGATCTCCGAAACGGTCGCCACCGCCCTCTACGGAACGGAAGATCCCGTAGGGCGCAGTCTGATCCTCGCGCTGGATACCGAAGCCCCGCAGGAGATCATCGGAGTCTACAAAGATTTCCCGAAAAACGGATCGGTGGAAACCGGCAGCATCGTCCGTTTTATCGGGGATGCGGATATTAACGCCAACAACGAAAGCTACGTCTATTATATCCGGCTGAATGCTCCGCAAAACAGGGGAAAAGTCGAAGCGGAACTGTGGAACGTCAACAAACATTCCGATATCTTCAAACAGATTAAAGAAGATTCGACCGTTTTCCGACTGAGCCCGATCTCCGAAATCCATTATTTGAAAAACGTCCGGTTCGATCCTACTCCTAAAAGTAGTCGCACAACGGTCTGGTCGTTACTGGCCATCGCCGTGCTGATCATCGGGATCGCCATCGTCAATTTCGTTAATTTTTCCATCGCGCTCATGCCGGTTCGCCTGCGCAGCATCAATACACAGAAAGTGTTTGGCAATACCAACGGAGCCATCCGCTGCAACCTGATCGGGGAAGTCATGGGGATCGCCCTCCTTTCGCTGCTTCTGTCGCTGATCGTCGTAAAGCTCTTCGCTGGCTCCGCATACGCCTCGTTCATCGAGAGTTGCACAAAAATCGGATCCGATCTGCAAATCTTGGCGATAACGGCCGTCGTCGCCATCGTTACCGGTCTGCTGTCGGGCATTTATCCTGCATTTTACGCGACTTCGCGGCCCCCAATCCTGGCGATCAAAGGCTCTTTTGCTCTTTCGCCGAAAGGAAAGCGCGTGCGGACGCTGCTCATCGCGTTCCAATTCGTCATTTCGATCGTCCTGATTGTTTTCTCCATTTCGATCTACGTTCAAAACCGCTACATGCAACGGTTCAATATGGGATTCGAGCGCGACAACATCTTGATCCAGCAGTGGATCGGAAGCAGGATAGCCTCGCAAAAGGATGCGTTCGCCGACAAGCTGAAAAGCAATCCGGCAATCGTCGACGTTACGTTCTCCAGCGGAAAAATCGTGGATCTCAACAAATCCCGCTGGGGTCAAACGTATAAAGGGGAACTGATTGCCCCGAATATTTTTCCGGTAGCGCCGAACTTCCTGTCGTTCATGGGAATCGGAATTACGGAAGGACGCGACTTTATTGCGGACGACAACCGGAAATCCAACTTTACCGTCATATTCAACCAAACGG
>OCPV01001226.1_pt1 | contig 14757 bp, 17 predicted proteins | sample 1538511 | NCBI WGS metagenome assembly OCPV01 (sample SAMN04571704, study PRJEB22368) | human gut metagenome | biome: human gut; material: stool | host: Homo sapiens | place: Luxembourg | collected 2012-08-30 | reverse complement strand
AATGATGTTAAGCAAGTATATTTAGATGAATTTGAAAAAGCAAGACTTGACTATAACAATTAACAAACTAGAGATGATAGAAAAATAGAAAATTATTTTGCAAAAGTATGTGAATCACAAAATGATATAGCTTGTGAAATCATAATAGAACTTGGAGATATGGATTTCTGGAATGATAAAGACCAAGAATATAGATTAAAAATGGTTGATGTATATAATGAACAAATAAAGGATTTAATTAAAATTGTACCAACTTTTAAAATAGCAAATGCTACAATACATTTTGATGAAACCTCTCCTCATTTACACATTGTTGGAGTACCAATTATTGAGAATTGCAAAAGAGGAATGAAAAAGCAAGTGGGAAAATCACAAGTATTTACTAAAAACTCATTAACTGAAATACAAGATAAAATGCGAAATGCTTGTATTAAGTCCTATAACAAGTTTTATGAAGTTGATACAAAATTAAAAGAAAAACAAAAAGGCAGAAATCAAGATATAAATGTTAAGGATATGGGAGATTATAGAAAAATAAAGAAACAACTAGAACAGAAAGAACAAAAACTTGTAAAAGCTAATGAGCAGACTCAAAAAGTAGATAATACAAGTAAAGATATAAATGAAATATTAGATAATTTAAAACCTACTAAGCTAAACAAAAATAATATGGTTATTTCAAACGAAAATGTCCAGAAACTTAAAAATTATACTAAAGATGTAAGATATCACTAAAACACTTAGAAGTGTAAATGACTTGAATATGGCAATTAAAGATTTTGAGCATAGTTCTTTTGAAATGGCACAAGAAAATCAATCACTTAAATATCAGTTGGAGTTAAAAGATGATGAAATTAGTAATCTAAAAAGTAAATTATGAGAAATTTGATATCATGTTAAAAGGTATAGATGAAGAATATAGAACTACACTTATAAATTTTTGGAAATATAAACTTGTAATGTTTGCAATGGCTAAACTTATGGAGATGAAAACAGCAGAACAAAATAAAGTTTCACTATATCTTTTCAATAGAATTTCTTAAAGATTTAATCATAGGTACAAAAGGAATAACTAAAAAGTAAGCTGTGTTATTAGAAAATAGCACAGCTTACTTAAATCATGAAACTTTAATATCAAGAGTTATCGAATTCTTATATCTCCGCTCATTGTAGAGATGTCCACGTCTGCGGTATAACCCTTACTTCCCTTGTGGCGATTTCTGACATCTCCGCTCATAGAACTGGTGGAAAGGTTGATGTGTCCAATGTTATTAAATTCCGCTGATACATCCCCACTCATTGTGGAAATCTCGACATTAATGTCTTGGGTTGCATCGATATAAAGTTCGACATCTCCACTCATTGTAGAAACAGAAACAGTGTTGACTGTTGCATTAGTCTCCAAATCTCCAGACTGTGTCTTCACTTTGAGATAATCGGTTGAGACACCTTCATTTAAGGTAATGTCTGCTGATGAACTCTTTGCAGAAATAACTTTGAATATCTTTTGTGGTACGGTAACATCGAGTTTCAAATTTCCCTTGAAACAGTTGCCAGTAAACTCTAATGTAATTCTAAGTTCACGATTTACCACCCGAACATCAAAGTTGACATCTCCATCAAGATTTGCCTTACCATAGAAATGTGCTTCAACCTTGGACGAATTGGAAACGGAAACATTGACATCGACAAATGTCGAATTGATTGCTATCTTTTCAATATTGCTACAATCTTCCACTTTCCTTTCGTCAAATTTCTGGAACTTGCCAGTTCCTCCACCGCTTATAACCCGTCCATTGACGATTGTTACATTGTTTCCTAAAAAAACTCTGCCTTTGATACTAATCATGATTTTTTCCTCCTTAAACTTTATTGTTGATTAGTGTTTGTATGCATAAACTAAAAAGTTAGAGGTTATCCCTCTCACTAATTAGTGAAAACTGGGAAAATGACACAAGGCTTTGCATACATCGCTTTTTATTATAACATAAATACACATAAAATACAATTTTTTTGAGAAATGATACTTGATTTTTTTGAAAAAATCTGTTAATCTGTATATAGTTTGATTGATTTTATATCAATCGTCAAGAGAGCTAGTGACGAGTTGTAGATAACTACTTCGTTGGCACCAATATAAGTAATATCAAGGTTGATATTATTTAGCTTTGGCATTATTTTTTTGTCAATTTATTTTTGATTCAACGTCTTATAGTTACTTATAAAATCCCCTCTTATCTTAAAATAAAACTTAAGATAAGAAGGGATTTTTATTAAAAATTAAAATATAAAATTAATCCGCCTAAAATCAAAGCAATAAAACCTATAATTTTAAGTCCGCTTGACGCATCATTTTGGTCACCAAATCCGAAAAATTTTTTTGTTATCATTCGTGCATCATATATTAGTATAACTCCACCTAAAAGAATTAAGGCAGCTATTATTCTCATTATTACTTGAAACATTTCTATCAACATCCTTTTTATTTTGTACATATATAATATAATAAATTCGACAAAAAAGCAATAATTTGTAAAATTTATGTATTATATTTCTATCCTTTTTTGAAATTTATCTCTTATTAATCTTTTAAGTAAAACATTTTCTTTATTTTCTAATTTAGGGTCTTTCGACAAAATTTTTATTGCCGCTTCTTGAGCCACCTTTAATATCTGCATATCCTCAAACAAATTTGCAATCTTAAACTCTGGAAGACCATGTTGCATAGTTCCAAAGAAATCTCCCGAACCTCTTAATTCTAAGTCCTTTTCAGAAATTATAAATCCATCATTTGTATCACACATAACTTTCATTCTTTTTCTAACTGTTTCACCTTTTCCCTCATATTTTAAGATACAATATGATTTATATTCTCCTCTACCTACTCTTCCTCTTAATTGGTGAAGTTGTGCTAGTCCAAATCTTTCAGCATTTTCGATTACCATTATATTACTATTTGGAACATCTACACCTACTTCTATAACTGTTGTAGATATCAAAATATCAATTTCACCTTTTTTGAATCTATCCATTATTTCATCTTTCTCTTTTTGTTTTAGTTTTCCATGTATATATTCTACTTTATATTCTGGAAAAACTTCAGTTTTATATGTTTCATATAATTTTTCGACAGATTTCAGATCCATTTCTTCATTTTCTTCGACTAATGGACAAACAATATATGCTTGCCTTCCTTCATCTATTTGCTTTTTTATGAAAGCATTTACTCTATCAGTCATATTTTTATTTACAGCAAATGTCTCAATTTTCTTCCTATTTGGTGGAAGTTCATCTATTATTGAAATATCTAAGTCACCATATAAAATTAAAGCAAGTGTTCTTGGAATTGGAGTTGCAGTCATAACTAATACATCTGGATTATTTCCTTTACTTGCAATCTTACTTCTTTGTTTTACTCCAAATCTATGTTGCTCATCTGTTACAACTAGTCCTAAATTTTTAAATTTGACATTATCCTCAATTAAAGCATGTGTTCCAATTATTATGTCTATTTCTCCATTTTCTAGTCTTTGTAAAATATCTTCTTTCTTCTTTTTAGTAATTCCTGAAATTAGAAGTTCCATTTTTATATCAAATTTTTCTAAAATATTTCTAAAATTTTCTAAATGCTGGTTAGCAAGTATTGCAGTAGGTGCCATAATTGCTGCTTGATATCCTGATTTCACTGCTTTATATGCTGAACACATTGCAACAACTGTTTTTCCTGATCCAACATCTCCTTGAAGAAGTCTATTCATTGTTTTATCAGATTCCATATCTCCTTCAATTTCTTCTAAAACTCTTCTTTGTGCACCAGTTAATTTAAATGGTAAACTATTTATTACATCTGATATTTTGACATTTTTATCAAATATAATACCTTTTTCTTCATTCATATATCTATTTTTCAATTCTAATAATGCAAGTTGTACTGATAATAGCTCTTCAAAAACTAATCTTGTTCTTGCAGTATTAAAATCATTAAAACTTTCAGGGAAATGAATGTCTTTTACAGCTTTATTGATTTTTTCTAATTTATATTCATCTAATATATAATTTGGCAAAGTTTCTTCTAGATTTCCATATACTTCTTTTATTCCATTTTCCATTATTTTTCTTAAGTTATTTTGTGACAAATTGTATGTTAGTGGATATATTGGAATTATCCTTCCTGTGTTTTTTGTGCTATTTCCTTCGTCAAATTGAGGAGACATAAGCTCTATTTTTCCATATTTTTTACTTACTCTTCCATAAAAGCCATATTCCTTGCCTTGTTCAAATTTACTTTTTAAATAGCTTTGATTAAACCACATTGCTTCTGCAGTTGCTGTTTCATCTCTAATTAAAAGTTTTTGCATTGTTCTTCCTCTTAATCTTATATCTGACAATCTAGAACATGCAATAGCTCTTACAAAAACTTCTTCTCCATCTTGACATTCATATAGATTCTTTGGTTTACTTCTATCTTCATAAGTTCTTGGATAATATGTAATTAAATCTTTTAGTGTAAAGATACCTATTTTATTTAGTAATTTTACTCTATTTGGTCCTACACCTTTTATATATTTTACATCTTTGTATAAATCTACCATTTTTCTACCTCTATAATTGGTTCTAAAAAAGGGGAAATTGAGTCCATCCCCTAAATCTCTTTTAGTTTGAAGTCTAAGCCATCTGCACTGACCAAGTTAAATTCTATTCCATAATGATTACCTTCTACTGCTTCTTTTATTGCTTGACTATGTAAGTGTCCATAATAGCATCTTTTTATATCATATTTTTTTAAAATTTTTATAAAGTCATTCATAATATTTTTTTCTATATCATGATAACTAATTGGAGGATAATGCATAAATGCTATTATTTCTTTATCTTCTCCAAACCTTTCTATTCCATCTTTTATTGATAATTCTAGCCTTATTGCTTCTCTTTTTAATATTTTTTTACTTTCTTCATCTTCTCCTTGTGCCCATCCTCTTGAGCCTACTATTATTTTTCCTTCATATTCATATGAATTGTTATATATAAAGTCTATATTTTTGAAGTTGTTCTCTTCTAAGAATTTTCTCATACTACTTAGTGTTGTCCACCAATAATCATGGTTTCCTTTTAGTAATAATTTTTTACCCGGTAAAGAGTTCAAATATGCAAAATCTTCCAAAGTATCTTTTAGATACATTGACCATGAAAAGTCACCTGGTAATATTACCAAGTCATTTTCTTTTACTTTTTCTTGCCAGTCTTTTTTTATTTTCTCTTCATGATTTCTCCAATTTTCGCCAAAAATACTCATTGGCTTTTTCTCATGAAATGACAAATGTAAATCTCCGGATTGTATATATTGACATATTTAAAACTTCTCCTTTTATTCTATTCCACTATTTTGCATTTCTTCTCTTTGTACTTTTATTTCATCTGTTAATTTTTTACCACAAAAATTACATCTATTAGTTTTTTCAGCACATTCATCACATATATCTTCTCTCATAGATGAATCTTGAAATTCTACTCCACAGATTTTACAAATATGTGGTGCTAAGTCTCTTGTTGCAATATGCATTATTGCGTCACAATATTCATCCCCAAATATTTCAGATGCTCTTTTTTCATCATTTGTTCCATTTATATATGCTAAAACTCCAATTGTTCCTAAGATTATAACTAAAATTATTATTAGTGTTATTACTAATGGTTTTTTATTTTTTACTTTAGTATCTTTCTTTTCTTCTTCCATCATTTTCTCCTTTTATTTACAATTTTAAATTTGGTATTGCATTTAAATCTAAATTACTTCTTTTTCCTGAGATATAGTTATAGTAACCACTTGATGCTATCATAGCTGCATTGTCTGTACATAGTTTTAAGTCTGGCATATATACTTTTATATTCTTTTTTTCTAAGTTTAAAAATTCTTTTCTGATATAGCTATTTGCTGATACTCCGCCCTGCTAAGGTAACTACTTTTACTCCTGTTTTTTTAATTGCTTTTTCTACATTTTCCATTAATTCTTCTGTTATAGTCTTTTCAAAACTTGCACATAAATCTGCTTTATTCACATCTGGATTTTTATGATGTAAATTTATTACAGCTGTTTTTATTCCACTAAAACTAAAATCAAGTGATTCATCTTCAAAATGAGTTTTAGGAAGTGTTATTTTAGGTTCTCCTTCTTTTGCTAGTTTATCAACTTTTGGTCCTCCAGGATATCCTAAACCTACAACTCTTGCAACTTTATCAAATGCTTCTCCGAACAGCATCATCTCTTGTTTTTCCTAAAACCTCAAATTCTGTATAATCTTTTACTAATATTATTCCGTGTATTTCCTCCTGATGTCATTACACATAAAAATGGAGGTTCTAGTTCTTTATATGTTAAATAATTTGCTGCAATATGTCCTTCTATATGATTTACTCCCACTAATGGTATATTTTTTGCATATGATAAAGCTTTTGCATAAGATACTCCGAACAAGTAAAGCTCCCACTAATCCTGGTCCATATGTTGGAGTTATGGCATCTACTTGGTCTAAAGTAATATTTGCATCTTTTAGTGCTTTATTTGCTACTCTCGAAATTGCTTCTATATGATTCCTTGATGCTATCTCTGGTACTACTCCGCCATATTTTTCGTGGATTGGAATTTGTGTATCTATTACATTTGATAGTATTTCTCTTCCATTTTTTACTATTGCTACTGATGTTTCATCACAACTTGATTCGATTCCGCATTGTTAGTATATCTTTTTCCATTTCTATTCCTTCCTATATTAAATGAGGTTTTAAATACTTAAAATTTAAAGCATTTAAAACCTGCTAAAAAAATTATAATATAAAACTGCAAATACTCATTATTCCATTTGCAAGCCAAACTATTGCTGGTGATATAATTCTTCCAGCTAATCCTGAAATCCATAAAACTATGAATACAAGATAAAAGATTCTTTCATTATTTACAAACCATTCTTTTGCTTTATATGGTAAAAATGGCATAATTATTTTTGAACCATCTAATGGTGGAAGTGGTATTAAGTTAAACACTCCTAGTCCAACATTAGTTACTATTGTTGATTGTATCATTAAGATTACTACAAATCCTACAGTTGAATTTAAAAATTCTAATCCTGCAAATTTTAATATTACACAATATATAATTCCAAATACAAAGGCAAGAAGTATATTCATAAGTGGTCCTGCTGCTGATACTATTGCTTCTCCTTTTTCCATTGAGATTTTTCTTGTATAATTACTTGGATTTACATGTACTGGTTTTCCCCAACCAATACCCACAAATACAAGCATTAGAGTTCCTATTGGGTCTAAATGTGCAAATGGATTTAGGCTTAGTCTTCCTTCCATTTTTGCAGTATTATCTCCTAATTTATATGCAACTATTCCATGGGCAAATTCGTGAAATGTTATTGCAATTAACACTCCTGGTATTCCTAATAGTATAGAAAATAACGAATCTGAATTTGTCATTAAACTTGTTAATGAGATTAATACTAATATTCCAATTATTATATAAAGTACTTTTTTGTCATATGAAAAATTAAACATATTTACTCCTTTGTATCCCCTTTAATATTTTTTTAATACATATGTTAGCATTATATCATATTTTAGAAAAACTTCAACCGATTTCGGTGGTTTTTCATAAATTCCTTGCAAAATTGTATAAAAGAGTGTATAATGTTTATGTATACTTAAAGGAGGGGTAATATGAAGACTATACCGGTCTTCAGTGTGTCAATGTACATTATTGACGCACTTTCGTCTTCTCCAAGGAAGGTTTCCTTGGGGCCAACAACTCTTCTAGAAAGAGTGTATATTCCTAAAGATTTTAAGATAGTTTCACTGTCTTTAGGTCTCGGTAATGAGCTTGGTAATCATTACCAACACCAAATGGTAGATTACCAAAGGGTCTCCTCTGCAATTTTTGAGTCGTCTTTCGCCAGTCTTGGCGATGGTTCAAAAATTTATGAGGTAAAAGACTGTAGGCTACGGTTATTTACCGTACGTAACGTATATGCTATATCCAATTTAGAAAAAACAACGGATATAGCATATCCAGACTCTCAAAGACTTTTTGGCTTTTATAAGCCGGAAAATGAGGAATTTACAATATATGTTCCAAAGAAATACAAATTCATTCCTCTGGAACTCGAAAGGTTCCTCAGTCAGACAAGGTTATACTATGTCTTGTCTGATTATGGCATTGTCATTTCCAGATACACTGGTTAATGGCAATGGAAAACGACAGATTTGATTTATCATCAATCTGTCGTTTTTTATTGTCTTAGACAACAAGGTTTCGGGGTACTAGGACTGCAATCTTTGATTGCTATGTCGGGTCAGGTTCTTATTTTTTATAGTCTTATAACTTTTAATTTAACTCTCTAATTAGTTTAAAGGTTTCATAGGACTTTACCTACTTATCTCTTCTGACTTATCTTTTGATACGAAGTGACATAATTTTTTTAATTGTTCATCATTAACATTAATTACTTTTCCACCTTTGGGATGTATTTCTTTATTTCCATATACAATCCAGATTACATTTTTTACAACCTTTTCTGGCATTGGTGCCAGACCGTCTGTAAATATAATTTTGTTAGGCACTCTTCTCGAGAAAGCATTTACCGCTACATCAAAATCTGTTCCTCCTCCAATTGGTAATCTTATATTATCAATATCTTCTAATCTTTTCAATTCAGTAAATCCATGGAATTCCGTATTAAAACATCCTACTTTTATTTTTGAATGAATTAATATATTTTTACATTCTCTTAAAAAGTTTCGTAACAAAATCTCACTTACAGAGCCACTTGTATCTAATATAATCTCTGTTTCTGGCATAGGAGTTTCCTCTAATCTATATCTAAAATATCCGTTTCTCATTCTAGCATTTTTTCTAGTCCATTCTTCATTATGCTTTATAGCTTGTCTTAAAGCTCTTCTCCAATCGATTAAAGGAGTACCAATACCTATATCGGGTAATTTCTCCTTTTGTCTTTGGATTTCTGTTCCACATGTTGCTTCTTTTACCAACTCTTTACTTAGTTCTTGTAATTGTTTTCTTCTTTCTATTCTGTTTTGTTTAAATGTTTCTTTTTCTCCTTTTTCAACAAATTTTTCTGTTTTTTGTCTTTCTTTTATCGCTTTATCCCATAAACTATGAGTATCATGACCAATATCTTCTTGTTCTTCTATTTTCTCTTTTATCTTCTGTTGTTGTCCTTGGCCAGTCTGAGAGCTTTTCTTTCTCGTACTACTTGGTGAATTCTGTTGTTCTTGCTGTTTTTGTAGGCCTTGTTGCCCTTTACTCCCATTTGAATTTTGTTGTTCTTCACTACTTTGCGGATTTGGTTGTCCTTCATTACCCTGTGAGTTTTGTTGTCCTTGATTTTTTTCTAATTCTTCTTTTTTTCTTTCTTCAATTTTGTTATCCCATAACTCATGGCTATCAATAACAACATCTGATTGTTTTTCTGTTTTCTCTTTCATATTCTGTTGTTGTCCTTGACCAACCTGAGAACTTTCCTGTCTTTGACTATTCTGTTGACTTTGCTGTCTTTCATTACCTTGTGAGTTTTGTTGCCCTTGACCATCTTGTGTATTTTGTTGTCCTTTACCACCTTGTGAGTTTTGTTGCATTTGACTATTCTGTTGACCTTGTTGTCCTCCACTACTTTGCGGGTTTGATTGTCCTTCATTCCCCTGTGAGTTCGGTTGTCCTTCATTACCCTGTGAATTTGGTTGTCCTTGTTCTTTTTCTAATTCTTCTTTTTTTCTTTCTTTAATTTTGTTATCCCATAACTCATGGCTATCAATAACAACATCTGATTGTTTTTCTGTTTTCTCTTTCATATTCTGTTGTTGTCCTTGACCAACCTGAGAACTTTCCTGTCTTTGACTATTCTGTTGACTTTGCTGTCTTTCATTACCTTGTGAGTTTTGTTGCCCTTGACCATCTTGTGTATTTTGTTGTCCTTTACCACCTTGTGAGTTTTGTTGCATTTGACTATTCTGTTGACCTTGTTGTCCTCCACTACTTTGCGGGTTTGATTGTCCTTCATTCCCCTGTGAGTTCGGTTGTCCTTCATTACCCTGTGAATTTGGTTGTCCTTGTTCTTTTTCTAATTCTTCTTTTTTTCTTTCTTTAATTTTGTTATCCCATAACTCATGGCTATCAATAACAACATCTGATTGTTTTTCTGTTTTCTCTTTCATATTCTGTTGTTGTCCTTGACCAACCTGAGAACTTTCCTGTCTTTGACTATTCTGTTGACTTTGCTGTCTTTCATTACCTTGTGAGTTTTGTTGCCCTTGACCATCTTGTGTATTTTGTTGTCCTTTACCACCTTGTGAGTTTTGTTGCATTTGACTATTCTGTTGACCTTGTTGTCCTCCACTACTTTGCGGGTTTGGTTGTCCTTCATTACCCTGTGAGTTTGGTTGTCCTGCATTATCCTGTTGACTTTGCTGTTCTTGTTGTTTTTTCTTTTCTTTTAATAGTTTATCATACATTTCTTCCGCATCATAATTTGCTGCTTCTGGAATATCTACTCCACCTTTAATTAACGGTAAACCATCTTGTTTTAATAGTGCATTTATTACTGCATCAGTCGCAATACTCCAGCAAATTTTATCTTTTCCCTCTCTTCTATACATATGTTCAAAAACTATATGACACACTTCATGTGCAAACAAAAAGGTTTTTTCTTTATCCGATAACACACTTACAAATTTTGGATTATAGAATATTACTTTTCCATCTGTTCCTGCTGTAATTATATCTTCACTTGCTTGAAATTTAAGATTTGCTATTACACTTCCAAAACTAGGATACTTGATAAGGAGTTTTCTTACTATTGAATCTATATCTATTATCATTATCTATCCCCTCACTATTTATACCTTTCTATTGCTTTATCAATCATTCGTAATTCTTGTATTCTTTCTAATCTCTCTTCGTTTCCGCCTGCCCATTGTACCTCAAACTTTCTGCACATCTCTGCTCCTAATTTCTTTGCAAATGCTCTTACTTTTGGCATATTCTCTTCATCTACTTTTACTAATCCTGATACTGTTGCTAGTTTTCTCTCGAATCCCATTTCATTTAATTCTTTTTCGGAATAATTTCCATTTATTACATCTTGTAATGATATTGTTTGTATCAGACAAAATGATATGAAGTCTCTTGTTAATTTTTCTCCTATTATTGCCCTTAGTGTATTGGGATTTCTACTAGTATATAACATATCTGATGCCATTTTCCATCTTCTTGGATCTGAATGTGGTTCTGGTTTTTCTTTATCATATGGCGTTCTTAATACTTCATCTCCTTTGGATTCTATATATGCATATATTAGTGGGTGTATTTTTGCTCTTCCTACTTCTGGCTTTTTATAATCTAATCTCTCGTAATATTCTTCTGGCGTTAATGCCCATTTTAACCATCCATCTACTGTTGTTTTTATATTTACATGAGCAAATCTATCATATAACGGTCTTGCAACTTCATTTGCTAACAATGAGTCTTCTTCTTCATTTCCTGCTGCAACTACTCTTGCATTTTCTGGTAACTTCCATCTTCCCGCTACTTTTTTATCTAATGCTATTCCATATGCTTTCGACTGCATTGTATATGATGCATTTGTAATTTCTTCTAAGAATAATATATGGATTTTATCTGGTTCTTCCTTACATTTTGTTTCTAACTCTTCTAGCCATGGTGGTTTTATATGTATCTCTTTTCCTTCTTTTTCTCCCGCTAATCCATCTAATAATTCCGGGTCCAAATGACTTAGATTCAATTCTATAAAGTCTGGATCCAATTGTTTTACTCTATCACTTTTTCCACATCCAGGTTCTCCATGTAAAAATATAGCTACATTACTTTCTATCGCTGTTCTTATTATATCTTCTTCACTTACTTGATCAAACTCTAAATCAGATGGAATTATATCTTGTGTTGTCGTGTCGGTTTCTTCTGTTATTAATTCTGAATCTGATAAATTTTTATTCTGCGTTGTCGTACTAGTTTCTTCTGTACTTAATTCTGAGTCTGATAAGTCTTTATTCTGCGTTGCCGTGCTAGTTCCTATTTTTGATTTCGAATCTAACAAATTTTTCTTCTGCCTTGTTTGGCTAATTATTATTTTTGATTGTATTCCTTTTGATTGTACTAGCTCTCCTGCCAAATATATATCCATAAATTTTTTTACAAGTACTTCATCAAAATTTCTTACATCTGTATATTTTGCTATATCATATGGTACATCTGTAAAGATAATTTTTTCTGCAAGCATCAGTTTTGCCTTATCATCAACTAACCATTTTACAGGTTCAACTTTAAACCATGTATTATGATCTTTCCATGGTAGCTTTACTTTTATATATCTTTTTCCATTATATTCATATTCCTCAAGACTTTCCTCTTCAAAAAAACAACCCTTAGGACGCCTTTTCTTATTTATTGTATAAGTATTCCCTGTCGTATACAAGTACTTGCCGTTGTATTTTGTTTCTAATATTTCTTGCACATCTTTTGCTACGGCTGTTTGTGGATAATATCCATATTCTACTTCAAGAATGCCATCCTCCGCTCTTTTTCCGGCATTTCCATTCGTAGGGATACTTGCGTTTGATGAAAGCAGTAAAACTGGGCGTCCCCCTGTTCTAGTACTCAGAGTATTAGTCAAAGAACACATTCCTTCTACTTGCATTACATTTGTGTATTCCTGTCCCTCTTCATGTATTATCGAATCATTTTTTACCCAATAACGGCATGGCTTATAAGGTTGCCCCATATCGTTTTGACCGAGATATTCCTAAAAATATAGCCAAGTCTGTTGCTGTTGCAAATGATTTTCTTTTCTTTATTACATCTATTGGATTTGAATAACATTGATCTTCAGTTAAAAAAGTAAAATCGCTCATAAGTTTTCCTCCTTAAATCTGGATCATAAATGAATATAATTCCTCGTCTATTGGACCTTTTTCTAGATTTGAATATGTTGCAAAAATCATACAATTTTTAGGCAACTTATAAACATATATTTTTCTATATTTAAATAGTTCTATAAATTTCCTTTGCTCTTTTTCAGGTATTTTATTTATATTTTTTATTACTAAAACAGGGGTATGTTTTTTACTGCTATCTATTAATTTGTTATACCATTCTGGTGCTATGAACTCTAGCTTTTCATAATCCCCAAATAATTCTGTTTTAGAACAATTAGCCTCTAATACAACTGCTCCTTTTTTTATCACATTTTCTGGTATTTCTTCTATTAAAATTACTGATTTTCCCGCCTTTATGTATTCTCCTAACAAATCTACTTGTTCTTTATTCATTTTATACATTCTCCTACTCTTTTTTTACTCTTATAACATTATTGGTAATTTTATTAAAAGAATTGCAAAATATAATAATTTTGCAATTCTTCCTCTTTACTTTACACTCATTTAATGAAAATTAATTATATAGCATTACATGGTGTTAAGATTTTTCATATGTTTCTAGTTTAAAGGTTTCATAGTTGGGAATAATAACACATCTCTTATTGAAGTACAATCTGTTAAAAGCATTACTAATCTATCTATTCCAATTCCTAATCCTCCTGTTGGTGGAAGTCCAATTTCTAAAGCTTGGATATAATCTTCATCCATCATTCCTGCTTCTTCGTCACCCGCTTCTCTTGCTTCAACTTGTTTTTTAAATCTTTCATATTGGTCTATTGGGTCATTTAGTTCTGAAAATGCATTTCCATATTCTCTTCCACAAATAAACACTTCAAATCTTTCTGTTAGCCTTGAATCTTCTTTTTTCTTTTTAGCAAGTGGTGAAATTTCTATTGGATAATCATAAATAAATGTTGGCTGTATTAATGTATGCTCTACGTATTCATCAAAGAATAAACTTATTACATCTCCTCTTGTTTCCTTCGTTTTATCTGGTATTTCTATATTTCTTTCTTTAGCTAATTTCACAGCTTCTTCATCAGAATTTATTTCATTAAAATCGACTCCGCAAGCTTCTTTTATTGAATCTATCATAGAAATCCTCTTCCATCCTGGTTCTAAATCTATATCTTGTCCTTGATAATTAATTTTTGTCGTTCCAAGAACTTCTTTTGCTGTCCTTGAGAATATTTCTTCTGTTATATCCATCATATCGTGATAATCTTGATATGATGCATATAACTCTAATTCAGTAAATTCTGGGTTATGTCTGATATCCATTCCCTCATTTCTAAATACTCTTCCCATTTCATAAACCCTATCAAATCCACCTACTATTAATCTTTTTAAATTTAGCTCTAAAGCTATTCTTAAATACATATCAATATTTAATGCATTATGATGTGTTATAAATGGTTTTGCTGTTGCTCCACCTGAAATTGTATTCAATGTTGGTGTTTCAACCTCTAAATATCCTTTTTCGTCCAATATTTCCCTTATTTTGCTGATTATTTTACTTCTTAAAATGAAAGTTTTCTTTACTTCTGGATTTACAATTAAATCTGTATATCTTTGACGATATCTTAAATCTGGGTCTTTTAATCCATGGAATTTTTCTGGAAGTGGTCTTAATGATTTTGAAAGTAAAGTTACTTCTTTTGCATGAACTGAAATTTCTTCTGTTCTTGTTTTAAATACAAAACCAGTAATTCCAATAATGTCACCTATATCCCATGTTTTAAATGCTTTATAGCTTTCTTCTCCTAAATCATTTATACTTACATAACTTT
>OCPV01001217.1_pt1 | contig 14801 bp, 5 predicted proteins | sample 1538511 | NCBI WGS metagenome assembly OCPV01 (sample SAMN04571704, study PRJEB22368) | human gut metagenome | biome: human gut; material: stool | host: Homo sapiens | place: Luxembourg | collected 2012-08-30 | reverse complement strand
CGGACTTGGTACAGGCCTCGATGGCGGCCTTTTGTGTTTCATACAGCTTGTTCAGCTGTTCTGCAATATCCTTATAATTCTTCTTTGCGCTGCCATACAGCTTATCCAGCTGCTTCTGCGCGGCTTCCTTTGCCGCCGTCAGCAGGTCGTCCGCGTTCATGCGGTCCACCATGGCATCGTAGGCCGCGGCGATGTCCGCCGTGGTCTCGGCGGTGCGGATGGTCTCCGCCGTCTCTGTCAGCAGCTTTTCGATCTCCTGGCATTGGGCCACGGTGGCGATAGGCTTGATCTCCCGCTCATAGCGGTCGTTCAGATAGCTGACCACCTCTTCGCGGCTCTGCTGCTCCAGAAGCTGCCAGTCAAACAGAGGATAGCCGCTGTTGACGCCGCCGATGCTGTCCACCAGTCCCTCAAACAGCGTATCCGCCGTCAGCACCGCGCTTTCCTTCACGCTGTCGCCCTGACTGCACTTCCAGCCCATCACGAACCGGCAGGCGCCCTTGCGCACCGTCAGTCCCGTGTAGTACCGGCCGTCCAGCGGGTAGCCCGCCAACGCGCCCACCCGAACGGTGGCCGTGCCCACCAGCAGGCCGCCTGCGTTGTAGCAGTTCTCCAGCGTCAGGCCCCGGCAGCCGTACTGAGCGTTGGCGGAGTATTCGCCGCGCTCGCCGCCCAGAATGCCGCCCACGATGGTGCTGCCCGCCACGCTGCCGGTGTTGTAGCAGCTGCGAACCGTTACGGTCCCCGCCACGGCAAGTCCCAGGACGCCGCCGGTGCCGCCCTTGTTCAGCAGCACCGCCGCAGTATCGTTGGACACCGCGCCCTGATTGGCGCACTGGGACAGCGTCACCTCCGTGCCGCTGCTGCCCGCGCTTCCCACGATGCCGCCCACGCCTGCGGCGCGGCCTGCGTAGACCTCGCCGGCGTTGACGCAGCGCTCCAGTCGTGCGCCGGCGCTGATAAAGCCCACGATGCCGGCCTGCCCGCCGTCGCCGCCGGAGCCGCCCAGATAGCAGGCGCCGGGCGCGAAGGCAGTGTAGACCCGCCCCTCGCTGCGGCAGTCGGTGAGCGTGTGGCTGCCGCTGCCGCTGAGGCGGCCCACCAGACCGCCCACGGCGGCGCGCTGCGCCTTCTGGTCGTTGGCAAAGGACACGGAGACATCCACCTGCGACACGCAGTTACTGATGGTGACGCCGATGCCCTCGCCGCTGCCCAGCAGGCCGCCGATGAGGTAGCCCGCCGTGTCGCCGTCGTAGGAACGGACGCCGGTGAGCTCGATGCTGCCCCGCACCGTCAGGTTCCGGATCACCGCGTCCTGCGCCACGCCGAACAGGCCCAGCTTCTGCCGCCCGCCCAACGAAGTGATGTACAGGCCGGACACGGTGTGTCCCCGGCCGTCAAAGGTGCCGGTATAGGGCCGCTGGCTGCCGCTGCTGCGCGTGCCGATCACCGGCCACTGGCAATAGCCCAGATCCACGTCCGCCGTCAGCACGGCGCTGAATCCGCCGCTCTCCGTCTGGTTGTTCACCGCATAGGCCAGCCACGCCAGCTCCTGCGCCGTGCCGATCTGGTAGGGATCGGCCTCCGTGCCGCTGCCGTGGGGCCGGCTGGCGGTGATGCCGTCCCAGCCGTTTTCCGCCCGGGAGGACTCCAGCAGCTTCTTCAGCTTGCCGGCGGCGGCGGTGTACGCCTGCTCGATGGCGGCAAGGCCCTCCTTCCGGGCCTGCTGGATGGCGGTATAGTCGGTAAGGCTGTCCAGCTCCACCGCAGCGGCCTCCCGGATGGATGTCACGCCCCGCTCCAGCGCCTGGGTCAGCAGCTGCCGCCGTGTCTCGTCGAAACCGCTGATGTCGTCCAGCTGCGCCGTCAGCGCCGCGATGCGCTGCTGCGCCAGATCATCCAGAGCCTGCCGCGCCTCATCGCGTGTCTTTTGCAGGGCTGCGGCTGCCGCCGCGTCCATGTCCGGCGCAGTATCACCCTCCGTGAAGCCTGCGGTCAGGTCCGCCAGCGCCTTGCGGGCGTCGGCGTAGATGGCGTCCACCTCCTCCACGGAGGAAGCGCTGTCCAACTTGGCCCGCCAGCTCTCATAGGCGGCCAGCACCGCGGCCATATCGTCCTGCGTATAGTTCCTGTTGTAGACGTAGGTATTGTAGAGGTCCTGCTGCCGCTTGGCCTGATAGGTGGTGATTCTGGTCAGCAGGCCGTTGTCGCCCAGATATTTCAGTCGGATATTGCTGATGTCCGCGATGGTAGCGGCGCCGGCGATCTCCGTCTCCGCCGCCGCCAGCAGGGCATCCGCCTCCGCCTGCTCCGCCGCCGCGTACACGCGGCTTCCGGCGTAAGCGCGCAGGTCCTCCAGCAGCTGTTGGCCGCTGGCATCCGTGCCGGTGAGGACGGCGTCCAGCTGCTCCTGACACTCCCGCAGCAGCGTCTCCGTCTCGCCGCTGTCTGCGGCGGACTCGATGCGCTCCAGATAGGACAGGATCACGCCGTTATAGAGGATGCTCTGGTCCCTGCCGTAGGCGGCGTAGCCCTCATCGCCGGCCTCGGGCCGGATGAGCTTCGCCAGCAGCGTCACCGCAGCGCTGACCTTGTCCCAGCGGTCACCGCCGGTGATGTCATAGGCCGGTGTCACCGTGGACACCCGCGCCGCGTCGTGGCTGGCGGTGACCGCCATGTCCACCACGCCCCACAGCGTGTTGCCGGAGGCGCTCTGCACATGGCTGAGAACGCCGCCGTGCCACTCACCCACGATGCCGCCCACGCCCTGAGACGTGGTGCCGCCGTTGTCCGTCACCGTGCCGGTGTTGTAGGCGCAGGACAGGGTGCAGGGGCCGGTGAGGCCCGTATCATCGGCGGTGTCGATGTATCCCACGATCCCGCCTGCGCCGTAGCCCAGAGCGGGGGAGCCATCGGCGGTGACATCGGCGTAGCTTCCCACGTTCCGGATGGTCACGTCCAGCACGTTTCCGGAGATGTAGTCCGCCCCGCAGACCCAGCCCACGACGCCGCCCACGCGGCTCTCGCCGTCCACAGCGCCCTGATTCTCGCACAGGCGCACCTGGGCGTAGTCCGTCAGCAGGCCCACGATGCCGCCCACGCCGCGGCTGCCGGTGACGGCGCCGTAGTTGGTGCAGTAGCGGATGACGGCTCCCTTCTGGGCCACGCCCGCGATACCGCCGATGTAGTTGATGTTCCTGCGGCCGCCCACGGCGCCGTAGCTGCCGCAGCTGTCCACCACGGCCTGCGCCGACGCCTTGCCCACGATGCCCCCGGCCACCGCGCTGTAACTGGTGCGGTCGTTGGTGACGTACACCGTGGAGAAGCACTGAAAGATAATGCCCATACTGTATCCGGCGATGCCGCCCGCACCCACGCTGGAGATCTTGTTGCCCTGAGCGGCGGTGATGGCGATGGTGCCCGCCGTACACAGGCGCTGCACCGTGCCGGACATGCCGATGACGCCGAACAGTCCGGCGTAGGCGGCGCTCTCCACCCGCAGGCCGTGGACGACGCTGTTGCCGCCGTCAAACGTCCCCTGATAGCTCTTGCCGCCGGTGCTGCCGATGGGCGTCCAGACATAGCCGTTCAGGTCGATGTCCGAGGCCAGACGGGCACACAGCGTCCGCTGGCCGCCGTTGACCTGGTCTGCGAACCACGCCAGCTCCGCGGCAGTGGTAATTCGATAGGGGTCCTCCGCCGTGCCGTTGCCCTCCGCAGGCCGGGTACGGGACGTGCCGTCCCACTTGTCCCCCTGCGGCACGCGATTATCCGCCACGGTGGGATCCACGCCCTCCGCCGTCTGTTGGGCGGAGGCCGCGAAGGCATCCTCCAGCGTCTGAGCGTCCGCCGTGGTATGGCAGTCTTTCAGCGCTGTCAGCGCCGTGGTCAGCTGCCGGGCCAGCGTCTGGCGGGCTGTGTCCAGCTGTTCCCGCCCCTCTGCCGTGCGCTTCAGCCACACGCCGCGGCTGGCCTCGGCAAAGGCGGATGCCTTGTCCTCGATCTGCTGTAAATATGTCTCATACGTTGTCTGGAGCCGCTGGATCACCGCCTGCCGTTCCTGTTCCGACAGGGTGGTGTAGGTCTGGGCCTTGACGGGCACCTCCGCCATGGCCGCGGCCAGCACCGTCAGCAGCGGCAGCTCCTCTGCCGACACAGCTGCGTCCACAGCGGCCAGCGCGCCCTGATAGAGCTTGGTCAACGCCGCCCAGCTCTCCGGCTCATAGGCCGTCTCGCTGTATTGGCTCCATAGCTGGGCCAGCTGGGTGCGCAGCGTCTCCTTCTCCTGCTCTATTGCGGCAGACGGCGTCTGGGGCTGGGTCAGCTCCCAGCGCAGCATGGGCCAGCCGCCATTCTCCGCTGTCAGCAGAAAGCCGTTGGCATCGTCCTCCGCCGCGCCCTCATTCAAAGCCGCCAGCACCGCGGCGGCATCCGTCTCCTCGAACCGCCCACCGGCAGGGACAGCGTCCGTTCCGAACGCCTTGCCCGACCAGAACAGCGCCTTGCTCTCCGCGCTGAACGTACCTTCACCGCACAGTGCGCCGGCCTTCTCCGCGCTGACAGTCCGCAGCTCGCCCCAGTTTTCCGGTGCTGCCGCGTCCTCTGCGGCAGGCCGCAGGGCGGCATAGCCGTACGACGCGGTGCAGTCCGCCTGCTCCGCCAGTTGGCCCACTAAGCCGCCAGCGCACACGCCGCCCAGCACGTCGCCGTACTGATAGCACCGCGTCAGCGTCATGCTGCCGCCGTCGAGGCTGCCCACAAGGCCGCCGGCCGCGGCGCTGTCCAGCGCCTTTACCACGCCGGCGCCGGCGCAGCCCGTCATGGTCAGCGTACCGCCGGTGACGCGGCCCACAAAGCCGCCCACGCTGCCGCCGGACACCTCCGACTGCACCGCCGCCTCACTGCGGCAGCCGCCGATAGCCGTGTCGCCGGAAACCGTACCGGCCAGTGCGCCCAGGCTTCGGACACCGCTGTCCTCCGCCGCGGTCAGTTCGCCCCGCAGACGGAGGTCTTTTACCGCCGCGCCGTCCAGCTCTCCGAATAGGCCCCATGCCCCGACCGGTCCACCGGCCGAGGCATGAAGATCTATGGTGATGATATGGTGGGCGCCGTCGAAGCTGCCGGTGAATGTCCTGCCGTAGGGCTCGTCCACCGTGATGTCCGCTTCCAGACGGTAATTCCCGTCCGGCGCCATGGCGGCAAACTCCGCCGCCGTGGTGATAACTGCCGCCTGCGCCTCCGCCTCTGGTGAGACCGCCTGCGCCGTCACCGGCAACAGGCTCGCCGTCATGACAACGGCCAGCAGCAGGGCTGTGATCCGTTTTCTCATCTGCACCCTCATTCTATTTCCGCGGTTACTGCCACTTGGCGTACAGCGTCATGCTCTTTTCCACCGTGTCGCTGTCGAAGCTCCAGAGCTTGGTGCAGGCCTGATCCGCGAACCAGCCGCCGAAGGCCGCACCCTCCTTCACAGGCAGCATGGGAGGCGTCAGCTTTTCGCCGCGGCGCACCTTGCGGCTGTCGATGGCGGTGCCGCCGAAGGTCTCAAACCTCACGGTCCGGCGGCGCAGCAGCAGGAACAGCACCAGCAGGAGCAGCAGCGCGCCCAGCGCGATCCACACCCACACCGGCACCTGACCGCCGCCGTTTTCGTCCACCGGCGCGACGGCCGTGCCGTCCGTCCATCTGGCGTACAGCGTCATGCTGGCCGTCACCGTGTCGCGGTCAAAGTCCCAGGGCCGGGTCATGTCGAAATCGGTATACCAGCCCTCCAGCACGAAGCCCTCCCTGGTGGGATCCTCGGGACGGGTCACGCGCTGGCCCCGCTTGACCACCTGCTCCGGCACGAAGGAGCCGCCGTTGCTCTCGAATTTCACGGTGCAGTCGTCCGTCACCACCACGGTGACGTCCCGGGCCTCGGCGGCATAGCTGTCCATACCGTCGGCGGTGGACACCAGATTCTCCGTGTTCCGGATGACGGAGGAGCCGGAGGTCCCGATGACCTTCAGCTGGAACGTGCCGATCATGGTGCTGGCGTCCCAGTCCTCGCCGCCGCCGAAGGACACGAAGTTCATATAGAACGCCCGCAGGCCGCCGCGCAGGGAGATGTCCGTAGTCTCGATGGCCGCCGCCGACATGGCGCTGCCCTGCACCAGCTCGAAGAACGCGGGATCGTAGCAGATCTCGTCCTGCATGGCGTACATGGTGTAGCCCTCGTCCTTGTCGGTGCGCTTCAGCGTCAGCAGCACCGTCACAATGTCGCCGGCGGCGGCATGCTTGGTGTCGCTGCCGTCGATGGACAGCTCGAAGAGATAGGACTTGCTGCTGTCCACCGCGTAGGCAGGGACGACGGCCGCCGCCAGCAGCGTCAGCGCCGCCAGCAGGGCGCAGAATACTTTCTTCATCTTATTTTCTCCTCCTGTTTTGTTCAGAAACCCGTTTCCATTTCCCATACGACGCGGGATATGAGCCACAGAAACATGCCTCCGAAAAACGGGCTGTCTCCCCTGCCCCCTTGGGGCAGGGGAGATCCTGTGCAGCGCACGGCCCGTGATGCGGTTTACTTATCAGAAGAGAACAGTGCCTCTTGCGATGGCGCCGGCATCCTGCACGTTCACGACCTTGTCGCCGTTGATATCCGCGCTGAGGAACATCTTCATCTCCACCACGTCGAAGCTGTCATACTTGGCGTTGTAGATATTGTATACCAGCTGGGCGTCGTTGATGTCGGCGGTACCGGTGTAGTTCACATCGTTGTTGGACTTGTAGCTCTTGGCCTCGCCGGTCACCAGTGTGATGTGGTTCTTCACATCGGCCTGCAGGGCGGCGGCAGTGCTGTCGGAGAACACCAGCCAGGAGTAGGCGTGGTCATAGCGGCCGGACATGTCGGTATACATGTTGGAACCGTCGTAGGCGGGGACCTTGCCCTCGCCCAGAGTCTCGCCGCTCTTCACGTTGGCCAGGATCAGGAACACGGACTTGCCGCCGTCCACCTTCACGTACTCATAGACGCTGAAGTCGAACTTATCCAGCGGGGAGATCTTGCTGACGGTGATGGAGATGTCATCACCGGTGATGTACTTGCCCGCAATGGTGTAGGTGCCGTTGCCGTTGTCGGTCACGGGCACGGTCTCACCGGACTCGGTGTACTTGGCGGAGACGGTGTACTCATAGTCGGCATCCTTCGTGAGGGTGAAGGTGAAGTCCTGACCGACGGGAGCGCTGCGGGAGACCTCGCCCACCAGATCGTCGGTGTTGCCGGTGAAGGTGATCTGAGAGGCCTCCTTGGTGCGGGTCACGGTGACCACCGTGTCGCCCAGGATCTTGTCGCCGGGGATGGTGTACTCCGTGCCGGCCTCGTTGACGGTGCAGGTGATCTCCTGGCCGCCGACGGCGACCTTCACGGTGTAGGCATAGCCGTCCTTCTTATCCAGGGTGAAGGTGTAATCGTTCTTGTAGTAATACACCCGATTCGGCAGGGTCACGTCATCGGCGCCGCTGCCGGTCTTGGTGATGTTGTAGCTGTGGTAGGAGACATACAGCTCGATGTCGCCGGTGATGTGCTGGGCGGGAATGATGAAGGTGTTCGCAACCGCGTCCCACGAAGCGTCGTAGTCTTTGCCGCCGACCTTATAGTGGACGTCCAGGCCCTTGACCACATAGCCCTCCTGCATGTTGATGATGAAGTCCTTGCCGGCCTCGGCGGTGGGCTCATACTTCAGCTCATGCTCCGCGCCGCTGACCTTGTAGGTGGGGGTGCCGATCTGGATAAACAGGTCGCCCTTGGCGGTGGCCAGAGGAGCGTCCTGCACGTTGGCGTTGTCCTGCAGGTCCACGCGGGCCTCGGTCAGCTGGAAGTTGGCGACACCCACGGCGTTGCAGTCAAAGACCGCCATGAAGAACGTACCGTTGCCGTTGCCGCAGGCCACATCGTCGCCGTAGCGGCTGATGGTCACGACGCCGTTGGCCTTGTCGTCATAGACCTCGCTGGCCTTCAGGCCAAACTGCTGCATCTCATAGAAGGACACGTACCTGGGATCGTACTTGATCTTGACGGTGGCGGCGTTCCAGGTGGTCACGGACGCCTCGCTGCTGGTGATGTAGACGGGCAGGGTCAGGGTCTGGCCCACCTCGCGCTGGGTATACCACGTGGACAGCTCGGCGGTGTAGCCGGTGGCAGTGGTCTTTTCCTTGACGGTCAGGGTCAGGGTGCTGTCGTGCTGGCCCTTGGTCAGCACTGCGTCCTGAGCGTAGTTCTTCCACGCATTCACGCCGGTGACTTTCAGCTCATACGTGCCGGCGGCGGTGTTGGCGGGGATCTCCACCGTGTAGGTGACGAACTTACTCACGCTTTTATCCTCGGCATCCGCGCTGGTCCAAGCCATCTGGCCATTGGCGAGGTTGTAGTCCGCGGCGGTCAGGGTTGCGTTGGGGTCGTCGTTCTCGATTTTGGTGATGGTCCAGCCCTTGGGCACCTCCAGCTTCACCTCATAGTTGGAGACGGTCACGGCGGACGCGGGGGCCACCGTCACCCGGACGGTCTGGGCGGAGGCGCTCTTCTCCAGCTCCGTGGCGCTCAGCGCGGAGTTGACCTTGACCTCGTCTGCGGCCAGTGCGTTGACGCACAGGGAGCAGAGCATGACCAGCGCCAGGAGCATGGACAGGGATCTCTTTGCGATGTGCTTCATGTTCTCTTTCCTTTCTGATTTTTGTTACCATTTAAGAGTCAGCTTTCCCAGGGAGGCTGCTCGAATTTGGACAATGTCACGGCTGCCGATGGCATCGCCGCCGGAAACGGCGCCGCACAGCTGGCGGTGATCCTGCAGCGTCAGCTTGCCAAGGAAGCCAGCCTGTGCCTGCACGATGTCGCTGCTGGTGATCTCACCGTCGCCGTTGACGTCTCCCTTCAGGCCCACCACCAGACTGTCGCCCTCGGCGATGTCGGCAGTGAAGCTGTGGGCGCCGTCCGCAGTGGACGCCGTCAGGCGCACCAGCGTGCCGTCGGCCTTCTTCACCATCACCGCGCAGGCGGCGTCGCCGTCAGATGCCACGGTGAAGATATTCTCACCCGCGGCCCAGCCGTTGGCCGGCGCGGTGACGCGGATCTCCGGCGCACCGGCGGACGTACCGGCCTTGAAGCTGGTAACGCCGTTCTCGGTGACGCCCTCCTCGGCGCCGTTGCCGATGCCGGGCTGCGCCGCCGAAGCCCCGTTGAGGGACACGGTACGCACCGACTTGGTATAGGGCTGGACGCTGGTGCCGTAGGTATACACGGCCTCCACGCCGCCGCTTCCGTCGTCGCGGTACTCCACCAGAGCGGTGATGTCGCGCTCCAGCCCGTTGGCCAGCACCGCCACGATCTTACCGCCGGTGACCTCCCACTGACCGTCCTCGGTCCTGGCGATCTCCGGCTTCTCCGCCACCTTCAGCTCCCGCACGGCACTGGTCAGTGCGATGAGGTTGCCGCTGTCGTTCTTGAAGTAAAGCGTACCGTACTCATCGGTGACGGGGCTGCCGATGCAGTACTGCGCCAGACTGCCCCGGGGCGTGAACACCACTGGCGCGCAGTCCGTATAGGTACCGGACACGCCCTTGTCGGAGGTGAACTCCTCGGTGACGCCGCCCTCCAGCGCCGTCTGGCCCGGGGCGTCGTGGATGACGCGCATGACGCCGGGGGTGTAGTTGTCCATGAAGTACACGTACACGCCATCGTCATAGCCGGTGGTCATGAGGCCGCTGGTCTGGGGATAGCCCTGTGTCTGGGCGGTGTAGGCTATCTTCCAGTCGGTCAGGTCGATAACGGCGATGTGGTGGCCGCCGTAGGGCGTGAACTGCCCCTCCGTACCGGCCACGCCCACGTAGGCGCGCCCGTTGCAGACCACGGGGGTGGAGGTGCTCATACCGCCCAGCGCCACCGTCTTGCTGGCGCTGCGGTCGATCTTGCCGTCCGCGCCCACGACCTCGCTGTACATCGCGCCGCCCTTGGTGGTGAAGAAGATGCGGCCGGTATCCTTGTCGTAGGCCACGTTGGACCGCAGGTCGCCGGTGTAGGTCGTCTTGGAATCCGTCAGCTCGCCGGTGCGCTTGTCGAAGATCAGCAGCTTGCCGGTGTTGTGAGAATAGCCGCTGTACCCGTCATCGGTGGTGACCATCACGTATTTGTCGTTGGCGTAGGCCCCCGCCCAGTAGAAGCCGCCGTCGTTGGTGCAGCTCCACAGGGGGATCTTGGGCTCCGTCTTGCGGTTGGGTTTCTCATCGTCCGCCGTCAGGCACACGAAGTTGGCCGCGCCGCTCTCGCCCCGCCAGAATCCCACGTACACGCAGCCGTCGGAGTAGGTGATGGGGGAGTTGGACTGGCCGCCCAGCGGGTCGGTGTAGACCCACAGGGACTCCAGCGTATCGGCGCGGAACGCCTGCACCCGCCCGTTCTTCAGGCCCACGAAGATCATGCCGTCGCCGTAGGTGGGCGGGATGATGGCGAAGTCGGAGGCGTCCTCCATGGGCTTGGAGATCAGCGTCTCGCCGGTGGCGGGGTCCAGCTTCAGGATGTTGGTGCCCGCGTAGGCGTACATATAGCCGTCCACGAAGATGGGGCAGCCCACGGCGCCGCTGTCAAAGCCGCTGCCGCTGGTGCTGTTCCACAGCAGCTCCACATCGTCCTCCTCCGCGTAGGGCCCGATGGGGGTCCTGACGGTGGTGATGGCCATATTCTCGTCGTTGCCGCGGAAGCTGGGCCACGAGGAGTCATATCTGGGAAGATCGCCGGTCGGCACCTCCTCCAGATACAGCTCCAGCACGCCGTCGCTCAGCAGGTCCTCCGTCAGCGCATCGCTGACGGACACGTAGCCCTTGGCCGCCGCCTCGAAGCGGTAGTCTCTGTCGCCCCGCAGTTCGTAGGCTCCGCCGGCGTTGGGAGTCATCAGGTCTGTACCCTGATACACGCGGATGTGGGCATCCGCCACATTGGTGACGATTCTGGCGGTGAATGTGGCTACCTGCTCCACCGTGAAGGTATAGGTGGTGCTGAGGGTGCTGTCCTCCGCGTCGGACACGGTGATGGTGAACTTGCCGTCCGTCAGCTTGTCCAGCGGGATCTTCCCGTCCTCCAGCGCGGGGCTGTACGTCACCGTTTCGCCCTCGTTCAGGGTGGTGGTGACGGTGGGCGTCAGGCCCGTCAGATAGTCCGGCGCCTTGATGCTGTATGCAAAGGTCAGGGGGTGGAATTTCTCCGCCATCTCCGTGCCGCTGTCGCTGAAGCTGACGCTGCCCAGAGAAGGCAGGACCTTCACGTGGAAGGTATACACCGTCTCCTTGCCGCTGCCGCCGGAGGGCGGTGTCACGGTGAGGGTCATGGTGTTGTCGCCCAGGTGCATGCTGTCGCCGTAGTAGACGTACTGGCCGGACTTATCCATCATGTCCGCACAGGCCGTGATGGTGCTGGTCCGCGTGGGGGTGGCAGCCACCATCGCTGCGCCGGTCTCGGCGGGCACCGCCCAGAAATAGTAGCCGTTCCAGCTGTTCGTGTCGAAGGCGCCGCGCTGTGCGGCGTTATAGTCGTATACGGTGTAGTCGCGGGTGGTGACATCCTGCTGGAAGTCCTCCGGCCCCACCAGCGTCAGGCCGTGCAGATAATCGTCCCGAGTCACGTCGCCCGTAGACTTCATCTTCACCCGCAGGGCGCTGAGGCCGTTGGGGCTGGCTGCCGCCGTCACCGTCACGGGATAGCTCTGCCGGTGGACGCCGTCCTGGGCCGTCACCGTGAACGTCACGGGGCCCTTGGAGAAGTCCAGCGTGCCGTCCGCCGGTTCCACCGCGGCCCGGGGGCTGATGCTGGTGACCACCGAGACATTCGTCAGATCGGTGCCGTAGGGCAGCACCCAGGTGTAGCCGCCGTCGGCGGCGATGGCGGGCATGCCGTTGACCGTCACGCCCTTGAGCTTGCAGGAGTAGTCCAGCAGCTCCTGATACTCCTTATAGACAGGCATCCGCCCCTGGCCGGTGATATACCTGAACTGCCACGCGGCGCCGTACAGCGCCACATGGGTGTAGCTGTTCAGCTTGTCCAGGAACTCCTGCTTCTGCATATCGGCCAGCTCCATGGCCACGGCGCTGTCGCCGATGTCCATGCTGCCCACTGCCGGCAGCAGGCCGATCTTCTGATAGTAGTTGCCGCTGAGGTATGCCTTGGCGGTGGCTTCATCCGCATTGCCCTGCACAAGGCCCACCAGATGGCCCGCCACGGGCTCCGCCTCCTCCGCGCCGTACTGCACGGAGCCGGCGTGGTAGCAGTTGTGAATGCCCACCTGCAGGGCGTAGTAGGTGCTGGTGCTGTACTTGCCCACCAGACCGCCCACCTGCGTTCTCTCCACCTTCACGGTGCCCAGATTGTAGCAGTCCTCGATGATGCCCTCGGCATCGCCGGCCAGACCGCCGGCCCACTCCCGGGCCTCCACGGTGCCGTAGTTGGCGCAGCCCACCATGACGCCCACGGGTTTCTCCTCGGTGCTGCCATAGCAGCTGATCTCGCCCACCACGCCGCCGGCCTGACCGCCGGCCACCACGCTTCCGTAGTTGGCGCAGCCGATCATCACCCGCGCGATGCACGCGATGCCGCCGGCGCCATAACCGCCGGGGCTGCTGAAGCCGCTGGAGTCGGGGTTGGCCTTGACGCTGCCGTAGTTGGTGCAGTTGATGAAGGTGTGGCCCTCCGCCGCCAGACCGCCCACGCGGGGATACGGGATCTCACCGGCGGAACCGGCGGCGTACACCGTGGCGTAGCTGGTGCAGTTGATGAGGGTGGACCCTGCGGCGCGGCTGACGAGGCCGCCCACATAGGTGCATGCGGTGACGGAGCAGCTCTTGTCCAGCGTCAGGTTCTTAATGACCGCGCTTTCGGACAGCAGGCCGAACAGACCGTAATACTTGCGGGTGGTATCCTCGAACACGAAGTTCTTGATACGGAAGCCGTTGCCGTCGTAGATACCGTCAAAGGTCCGGCCCGTGCCGCCGGAGCCGGTGGCGTTGCCGATGGGCACCCACGAGTTGTTCTTGAAGCCGGACAGGTCGATGTCGGCGGTCTGCCGGAAGTAGACGCCCTCCGTTTTCAGCGTGCCGTCGTTGACCTGCTTCGCCAGGGATTCCAGCGCCCGGGCGCTGGTGATCAGATAGGGGCTGACCTCGGTGCCGGAGCCCTGCAGGTCGTTGTAGCCCCATGCCTTCGTGGGCAGCAGGCTCAGCGCCATGACCAGCGCGATGGCCAGCGGCAGCAGCCGGTGCGTTCTCTTGGTGTTCAAGTTCTGTTTCCTCCTTGTGTGTTCTCTCTCAAACGCCGCGGCGCGGAGCCGCGCGTGCTGTACAGGTGTGCTGCGGGCCGTCTCGGCCCTGCCGGAAAGAGGTACGGGATGGAGAGGGCCGGCACCCTCTCCATCCTTATGGGAAGCAGGCGGCCTTTGCGGGCCGTCTCGGCTTGACAGGGGATGTGCGGTCTTTTCGCATAAAAAACGCCGGCGCTCCGTTCCGGAGCCACCAGCGGCTTATCGGGTAAAACAAAAACGCCGACCGCTCCCCTTCGGAAGCCATCGGCGCATAGTCCATCCTCTGATATGTCACAACGAAGAAGCGCCGCTGCAAGTAAGCTCTCAGCCGTGCAATTCTACTGTCCTCGCGCCACGGAAGCCCTTGTGTCCCAACGGTTTCCACGTACATGACCTACCTTCTCAGGAGCGATGCTCCCAATGGCGGTGTTACCCCGGCAGCGTATGCTGCTTCGGTCATCTCCTTGCGCTCACAGTGCCGTCCGCGGTGGGTTTCTGACCCAAAATTTCTTCTAAGCTGCTGTCTGACGATGTCTCGTCGTTACAACAAACAGCCGCGCGGCGTCCCCGAGCTTGATCTATCCAGTTTTTCATGAAGTCCGAACGCTGTTTTTTTCAGACCATCAAGGCTTGTGAAAACGTCCAAGACCTGACGGATGCCAGTATATCCCAGTTTATTCACATTGTCAATATCCGCCTGTCGGAGATCCGCGGAAAATCGCGGGATTTCGGGGCTTTGCGGGCGCGTCACCGTTCCCCGTTCTCCGCCACCCACGTCCGCACATAGTCCACGAACAGCCGCGTGGAGTTGGACAGCGCCTTCTTGTCCTTGATGCCGATACCGATGGTGCGATAGAAGTGCAGCGGCGCGCGGCAGATGCGGATAGGCGTGGGGCTGTGGCGCACCATCAGCTCCGGCAGGAGACTGATACCCAGCCCCTCGGACACCATGGCAAGGATCGTTCTGTCCTCCCGGGCGATGTACTTCACGTTGGGGCGGATGCCCATCTCATCAAACGCCGCCATGATCTCGTAGTCGTCGCCCTCCTCCAGCTGGATGAAGGGTTCCTCCGCCAGCGCGGACATGGGGAACGGGTCGCGGTCGGCATAGGGGTGGTCGCAGGGTACGATGACCTGCAATTCGTCGCGGTGCAGGGCGTAGGTCTGCAAGCGCTTCACCGGCGGCAGGCGCAGAAAACCGCAGTCCACCGCGCCGCTGACGATCCAGCCCTCGATCTGGTCGTAGAAGTCGCCGGTGACCACTTCAAACTCGATGTTGGGGTAAAGCTCGCCGAAGCTCTTGAGGATGCGGGGCAGCCATTGGGCGGACACGCTGGAGAACGTGGCGATCTTCACAAGGCCGCTGTCCATGTCCTTCAGCCCCTCCACCGTCTGCATGAGAGAATGGTGGGCGGCGCACAGCTTCTCAATTTTGGGCAGCACTGCCCGTCCGTCCGCCGTCAGCACCACGCCGCCGCGGTTGCGGCT